>ENA-ORPK01001143-ORPK01001143.1-human-gut-metagenome-genome-assembly--contig:-NODE-1143-length-22176-cov-3.243795_pt1 | contig 22176 bp, 16 predicted proteins | sample MGYA00242139_ERZ509068 | MGnify/ENA primary metagenome ERZ509068 (study PRJEB26280, sample SAMEA2338687) | human gut metagenome | biome: human gut; feature: human-associated habitat; material: faeces... | reverse complement strand
GTTTATTATTTGCAATTGTAACAGCACCTGACATAAAGGCATCTTTCAGCATTTTTCCGCTTATCACTTTACAATCAAACCCTTCTTTTTAATGTTTCGGTCATTCGATCATTCCGTCGACATAAACGGAAACTCTTGAAACCTTCAGACCTGTTTTATCCTCAACAGTATAACCGATCTTATGTGCAAGACTATCAGTCACAGCAGAAATATTCGTACCGAAAAGAACGGATATATGAAGAATAACCGTAAGTTTGTCATCTGATACGGAAAGCTTTACGCCTCGTCTGCCTTTCATATCCGCTTTTTTTAACAACGAAAGCAGTCCTTTTCCGGTTTCGGCGGAGTTAAGATCCGCAACTCCGAAACACTTTGAAGCAGTATAGCTGATCAAGGAAGTAAGGTAATCCTCGGAGATCCCTATTTTACCTAAATAATTTTCCACGGTAATCATAAATTTCAGCTCCTTATTTTATACTGATCGGGTATAGATACATTAGGTATTAAAATACAAACACCGAATATCAATTCATTTAATTATACCATGTATCAAAAAATTTTTCAATAGATAAAGTATGTTTTTAGACTGTTTTTTTGATATATTTAAGACATCAGCTATCCTCAATATTATTTTAACCCATTCACAGCCTGCCGTCAAGAAACAAAAATTACCGTGCAAAGCTTGCGCAGCTTCCTTTGCAATGTAATTTTATTGAGCATATGCATTTGCACCGCTTTCTATGATATACAATGCCCTTATGAACAGCCTGTGCCATTTATGGTATGGGACACGTCTGCTGCAGCTTCAAACAAAAGTCGGCTTCCCAAAATAAAAAAATAAAGGGAACGAAGCAAGATCATATTGTTACCTGCAAAGCCTGCGGTACTCGCCGGGGGTCATATTTTCCCACTTTCTGAACAGCATTCCGAAGTAGCTGACGTCGTGATAACCGCACTCGGCTGCGATCTCGCTTACCGTTTTATCCGTTGTCAGAAGCAGGCTTTTTGCGCTCTGTATGCGTTTTTTGGCAATGTACTCCATCGGGCGCATATCAAGCTGTTTTTTGAACATTCGGCAAAGGTGCTGCGGTGTTATTTTTGCAATTCCGCACAGCTCTTCAAGCTCTATATCACGGCTGAAATTTCCGTCTATATAGTCAAGCACGGACAAAAGATTTGTTTCCCTCGCTGCACCCTGCTCTGCGATTTTGTCAAACGCTGCACGGTGAAATTCAAGTATGAAGCTGTAAAGCATTCCGGACGCTGCAAAATTTCCGAAAAAATGGTCGGTATTCAATGTCAGAAATATCTTTCGGAACTGCTCTTCCATACCCTCCAAGCTGTTCAGCGCAAAGACCTTTGCTTTGTCAAAGCCAAGCTTTTTCAGAGTATTTTCCGTTTCATAGCCGTCAAACGCTATCCAGTAGGTTTCCCACAGGTCACCTATGGTATAATACTCATGGGGGTATTTTGCAGGCAGGAAAAAGCACATTCCCGACGTTATTATCGTTTCTTTTCCGTCGATCACTACTCTGCCCTTTCCTTTTGTGCAGTAAATTATCTGGTGAGTTGGGTACCCGTTTTCTCGGTTCACGTCATACTGCCAGTCATTGAAGCCTATTCCGTAAATATAAAAGGGCAGCTCTCTTTCTCCTCTGTCAATAGGATATATTGCTTTTTCCATTTGACCTATCCACGACCTTTATACGCAATTTATAAGTTCATATTATTACAATACGTCATATAGTTTCAAAAGTCAACATCCTATTTATATTTTTGTATTTATTTTTATTAATGTTCATTTTCTAATATCAGTTAAATATTTTATATTGACTTGATACGGATTTTAAAATACAATTATCATAAGTAAAAATAATCATAAAGGAGCTGTTTATATGATAAATTCAATCAGCTTATCGGGAAACTGGAAGCTTCACATTGAAACAGAATGCGGCGGTATCCCTGCTGCTTATGAGGATTCCATAGATCTCCCAGACACACTTTCAAATGCCAAAAAAGCACCCTACACAGATTGGAAGGCTGACGGTTTTCTTACCGACGCTTACCCTTATGAGGGTTATGCGTGGTTCTCACGCACTATTGAAGTAAACGACGACTATTCCGACAAAAACGTTTTTCTCTTTCTTGAACGAACAAGAATTTCCACTGTTTATGTTGACGGCTGCAAGGTCGGCAGTTTCGACAGTCTTTGCTCCGCTCACAGCTATAATATCGGCTCATACCTTACCAAAGGTCGGCACGAACTTGTTATCTGCGTAAGCAATGTAAACTACCCTACCAAGGGCGGACATATGACAAGCCCCGATACACAGACAAACTGGCTCGGTATCACCGGAAAGCTTGAACTTCAGATATTCCCTAAGGCATACATTTCAGATGTAAGGATAACAGCAGGTTCTGAAGGTATTGTAAAAGTAAGCGGCTGCATCAACGGTACTGAAAACGGCTCTGTCAAGGCTTCTGTTTCCGCACCTGACGGAAGTGTCGTTTACAACGGTGACATTGCCTGCTGCGGCGAAAAATTCAGTGGTGAGATAAAGATAGACTCCCCTCTTTTATGGGACGAATTCGACCGCAATATATACACATTAAAGCTTGAAGCTATGGGTGATACCTACTCTGCTGCATTCGGCTTCCGCACATTCTCAAACGAGGGCAGAAAGCTTCTTATCAACGGCAGCGAAGCTTTTCTCAGAGGAAAGCACGACGGTCTTATATGGCCGCTTACAGGCTATGCACCTTGTGATGTTGACAGCTGGGTCGAGCGTCTTGGCATCGCAAAAAATTACGGCATAAACCACTATCGTTTCCACACCTGCTGTCCTCCCGACGCAGCCTTCACGGCTGCCGATATGGTCGGTATATATATGGAGCCTGAACTTCCTTTCTGGGGTACTATTGCAGGAAAAGGTGAAGAGGGTTACAATGAAGAAGAGCAGGAATACCTCATTTCGGAGGGCAAACGCATTATTGCTGAATTTTCACATCACCCGTCATTTGTAATGATGTCACTTGGCAATGAGCTTTGGGGCAGCCGTGAAAGACTTGGTGAGATAATCAGCATACTCCGTGAGGGTGATCCTTCGATTTATTTCACAAGCGGTTCTAATAACTTCCAGTTCTGGCCTGCTGAAATTCCCGAGGAGGACTTCTTTACAGGTGTAAGATTATCAAAGGACAGACTTTTCCGTGGTTCATATGCCACCTGCGACGCTCCCCTCGGTCATATTCAGACTGATGCTCCGAACACAAGCCACAACTATGATGACATCATTTCGGGCAAGGCTGGTTCAGACGAACAGAACGGCGGCACTATCCAGATACAGTACGGCACAGGTGTTAAAACCGTATCCGTTTCCGCAGCTGACGGCAGCTATATTCCAAACAAGCCTGTTATTTCGCACGAAGTCGGTCAGTATGACTTCTTCCCTGATTTTGATGAAGCGTCACGCTACACAGGTCCGCTGAAACCGAGATACCTTGATATTTTCAGAGAAACTCTTGAAAAGCGCAGTCTTTTCGGACAATGGCGTGATTTTTACAAGGCTGTTGGCGCATTATGCACTGACTGCTACAAAAATGAAATTGAAACTGCTCTCCGCAGCAAGGAATTAAGCGGTTTCCAGCTTCTTGATCTTCAGGATTTCAACGGTCAGGGCGTTTCACTTGTCGGTATCCTTAACGCTCTTATGGAGTCAAAGGGCTTCATCACACCTGAGGCTTGGCGTGGATTCTGCGACAGCTCAGTTCTCCTTGCCGAAATGGACAAATATGTATTCTCGTCAAAGGAAGACCTTAACGTAAGCTTTCTGCTTTCATCATACGGTTCGGAAAAGATAAAGAGCGGCACAATGACTTATCATCTCAAAGGCTCAGAGATCAACGAAAAAGGCTGCATTGACTTTACAGCCAATGATGAACGTCTTACAAAGATAGGCTCTGCCTCAATAAGTCTGAAAGCTGTTTCCGTTCCGCAGAAGGCTGTTCTTACTCTTGAATCGGGCAAAATGAAAAACAGCTATGACCTTTGGCTCTATCCCGAAACAGATGTTGTCATAACAGAAAACGGTATGTCCTACAACGGCAGCACAGTAAAATTTGTCAGGGACATTGAAGCCGCAAAGGCAGCGATCGCAGAGGGCGAAAAGGCTCTCGTTATTTCCGACGGCAGCAATTCTATCGAAAACACCTACTGTGCCGATTTCTGGAACTATCATATGTTCAGGGTCATTTCCGAAAGTATGAACAAGCCCGTTGCTCCGGGAACTATGGGACTTCTCATTGACAACGAAAACAGCCTGCTCAAAGACTTCCCAAGCGAAAAATACTCCACACCGCAGTGGTTTGAGCTTGTTATGCACAGCGTTGCGGACGTCCTCGATGACTGCCCCGACATTAAGCCTGTTGTTCAGGTAGTGGACAACACAGAACGCTGCCACCGTCTTGGTATGCTTTACAAAAAGGACGGTGTTACTGTCTGCACAGTAAAGCTTTGGGAAATTTCCGACAAGGCAGAAGTCAGGCAGTTCGCCAAAAATCTCATAATCAATCTTTAAGATCCAAGCAGGCTGCTGCATTTGCGCAACAGTCTGCTTTTGCTTTATATTTTTCATTTTTATTTTTTGGGGGACCTGCTTTTGCTTAAATTTGCAGCTTATCATTGGCTTTACGCTAAAATTCTATTAACTGTTCCTAAGGGCATTGAAGCTGCAAAAAAGCAATGCTATGCCAACAACGTTCATACTGCAAGTTCGCTGTTTCTGATGGCGGCGATGCTTTGGGACGGTTCAATGCCCTCAGTAAAAGTTCTTGGGAAGCACTGATCAAATCACGTCTGACGACTTGGCACACATCTTGCTTGCAGATTTAATCAGTACTTCCCTTGCTTTCTATGGTATGGGACACGTCTTTTACAGCTTCAGGCAAAAGTAGGCTTCCCAAAATAAAAAAATAACAAAGGAACGGCACAAAACCTGATACAGCCAAGCCAAATCCTCTTTTTTATCGACCGAATATGTGGTTTTGTCTACCGACAAAATGAAAATAAACTGCTATAATACATACAACAGCAAAAATCATATATAAAAACGGAGGTTTCACTATGTTAAAGACTGCCTATAAAGAAAATGTTACTGTTCTCCCCAGCGTGTTCCGTGAAAGAATGGACGTAAACCGCAAATATCTTCTTGAACTCGATTCACAATGTCTGCTCCAGAATTTCTACCTTGAAGCAGGTATCATTATGCCGGGATTGCAGGTCGTTGACGACCCTGCCGCTGCTGATCTTCACTGGGGCTGGGAAGCTCCTACCTGCCAGCTGAGAGGTCATTTTCTCGGACATTGGCTCTCCGCTGCGGCACATCTCGTTGCTTACAACAAGGACGCTGAGCTTAAAGTAAAGCTTGACAAGATAGTTTCCGAGCTTGGCAGATGCCAGCAGCTCAACGGCGGCGAATGGATAGGCTCTATTCCCGAAAAGTATTTTGAAAAGCTTGCAAGACAAGACTACATCTGGTCACCGCAGTATGTTATGCACAAGACAATTCTCGGTCTTATGCACGCTTACACTTATGCCGATAATGAGCAGGCTCTCGAGATCATCGACAGACTTGCTGACTGGTATGTTCGCTGGACAGATGAAATGCAAAAACGCAATCCTCACGCTGTTTACAGCGGCGAAGAAGCAGGTATGCTCGAAGTATGGGCAAGCCTTTACGAAATAACCAAGAACGAAAAGTATATGTCACTTGCTAAAAAATACTATGACCCAAGCCTTTTCAGAAACCTCAAAGAGGGCAAGGATCCCCTCACAAACTGTCACGCTAATGCAAGTATCCCCTTTATCCACGGTGCTGCCAAGCTTTATGAAGTAACGGGCGACGAGGACTGGAAGCACATTGCAGAGCTTTTCTGGAAAAATGCTGTTACCGACAGAGGTTACTACTGCACAGGCGGTCAGAACGCAGGCGAATTCTGGGTACCTCCTTTTATGCAGGGTCATTTCCTCGGCGACAGCGATCAGGAATTCTGCACAGTTTACAATATGGTAAGAGTTGCGTCTTACCTTTTCAAGTGGACAGGCAAAAAGGAATATGCCGATTACATTGAACGCTGCCTTTACAACGGTTTTCTCGCTCAGCAAAACAGCGTTACGGGTATGCCGACATACTTTCTCCCTCTCTCCGCAGGAAGCAAGAAAAAATGGGGCAGCAAAACTCACGATTTCTGGTGCTGCCACGGTACAATGGTTCAGGCTCAGACTATTTACCCCGAACTCATTTATTTCAGAGATGAAGCTGCCGATAAGCTCATTATCAGCCAGTACATTCCTTCACGCTATGAATTTACACATAAAAATATCGCAGTCCGCATTGAACAGACTACGGGTATGAAATATTACAATGACCAGGCATTTTTCGATGAACACGATGACGGTCAGATGTCAAGATGGCTGCTTAAATTCAGTGTAAATACCGATTCGGCTGACAGATTCACTATCTCATTCAGAGTTCCTGCTTGGGTAAACGGTGCTCCCGAAGTAGAAATAAACGGTGTAAAATGTGACGCTCCCGAAATAAATGACGGTTACCTTAACATCACTTCCGAATGGAACAATGACACAGTTCAGATATTCTTCCCAAGCCATATCGTTATGGAACAGCTTCCTGACATTCCTGAGCTTGCAGCAGCAGTTGACGGTCCTATCGTTCTTGCAGGCATTACAGATGCCGACTGCGGCATCAAGGGTGATGTAAATGACGTTCTCATTCAGCAGACAAAACACACCTACGGCACTTTCCCTTGGAAGCAGAACAGCTACCGCACAAGAAACCAGGAACGCAACTTTATGCTGAAACCGCTATATGACATTACGGACGAAACATACACAGTTTACTTTACAAAGAAGAACTGACATTGTTTTTATACTGAAGCGGTGTTATTCCCTCAAACTGCTTGAATATTTTCATATAATACTTTTCATCATTGAAGCCGCTGGAATATGCGGCTTCTTTTATGCTTACATTCTCCGATGACAGCAGGTTTTTCGATATTTCTATGCGTGATCTGTTCAGATATTTCACCATTGTCACACCTGTTTCCTTTTTAAAAAGTGCCGAGATATATTCCGCATTATAGTGAAATTCCTCCGCTATATCACTTATTGAAAGCTGACGGTGGCAATTTGATTTTATACATTCCATAACATTCAGTATTACCGGGGAAATATCCTTGCTGCCACTGCAAAATTCCGCATATTCCCGGGTAATTTCCATAAGCAGCATACTTAATGCGCAGGACAGCATTTTTTCCGTATAAAGCTTTTCTCTGCGTGACAGGTCGATAAGCTGATGAAAAAGCAAGGCTATTCGCTGATCCGAGGCTGAACCGTAATATTCGGGAATTGCATATGCATATTTTCCGGGGAGAGTTTCCGACGCTTCAAGCGGTTCCTCCGTTTTAAAATGCACCCAAAGATATGACAATTTTCCCTGCGACGCTTTATATCCGAAATGCTCCTCATCGCCCTTTAGCAGTATGTATTCACCCTTTGAAACAGCATACTCTGTACCTGCTCGGTTTATATACAGCTTCCCCTCCTGCACATATATAAGAACATTGCAGTTCAATGTTCTGCGCTGATGAATAAAGCCGTCCTTGCTAAACAGATTTCCGCAGGAAAAGAAACGCAGCGGTTCAAAGGCTTCTGTAGAATATATATTCATTGCGGTATCACTCTTTTTGGGTTATTGGTATTAGTATAAAACAGGCTGCAAAAATTGTCAAGGATATTGAAATACAGCCATTTCAATGCTATAATAAATTACAAGGATAGTGATTCTATGAAAAACAAAATTTACGATACATTAAAACGCTGTGTTGATAACGGCGGTGTGGCAGGTGCAAATGTGCTTGTTATCAAAGACGGTGCTGAAAAGGCTTACTGTCAGTACGGTTATCGTGATATTGAAAACAAGGTGCAAATGTCAAGAGATACTATTTTCAGACTGTATTCTCAGACCAAGCCCGTTACCGCTGCAGCTGTTATGCTGTTGGTATCTCAGGGAAAGCTTGACCTCGGAGCATGGCTCTCCGACTATATGCCCGAATATGACAAGTCATTCGTAAACATTGACGGCAAACGTTATCCTGCACACAAGCACATTACAGTCCGTGACCTTATGAATATGACCTCGGGTATTCCCTACCCTGACGGATCCACCGAGGGCGGCAGGCAGAGCGGCACGGTTTTCCGGAAGGTCAGCGAACGTCTTTACACGGACGCACCCATTTCCACAAACGAATTTGCAAAAATGATGTCTGAGGTCGATCTGTGTTTTGAACCGGGTGAACGCTTTATGTACGGTGCTTCGGCTGATATACTGGGTGCGCTCGTTGAACGTATCAGCGGTATATCATTCAGGGATTTTCTTATGGAAAACTTCTTTGCACCTCTTGAAATGGCTGATACCGATTTTTATGTTCCAAAGGGAAAATCAAGCCGACTTGCAAAGGTATACAACTACTCCCCTGAGGGGCTTGTTGAAACAAGGACTGACCACCTTGGTTTAATATACGACCGTGATGTTATTCCTGCATTTCAGTCGGGCGGTGCGGGACTTTGCTCTACACTTGATGACTACTCAAAATTTGCTTCAATGCTCCTTAACGGCGGAACATACAAAGGTAAAAAAATAATGTCCGAACAGGCTGTAAAATTTCTTACTCACGGCGGTCTTGCTCACAAGCAGAAATCACAGCTCTGGGAAGGCTGGGGCTGGATGACAGGCTACACCTATGGCAATCTTATGCGTGTATGTGATGATGAAAGCCTTACATCGCTTATGTCCTCAAAGGGTGAATATGGCTGGGATGGCTGGCTCGGTACATTTTTCTCCAATGAACCAAGTCACAGCATTACTCTGCTTTTCGGCACTCAGCAGGTCGGTGTCGGTCAGGCAGGAACTCTTGTAAGGCAGATAAAAAATATTGTTATGAGTGAACTTGCTTGATTGGATCTATACTTTTATGTTTGCTGCTGCATCAATACGGTGCGGCAGCATTTTTTATAGAAGCCCTTGACAATCGTCCGATTTCGGATTATAATACTAAAGTCCGATTTCGGACAAAAAGGAGTTGGAGCATGGATAAAACATATAAAAATCTTTTAAGATTAAACAGCATTGTCAAGGAAACAAACAAAATATACAGCAATGCTGCAAAAAAATTCGGATTGTCTGACAGCGTTTTCTGGATACTTTATGCCCTGCGTGAGAAAGATGAAGCTGTTACGCAAAGTGAGATATGCTATGCAATGTGTCAGCCGAAACAGACAGTGAACACTGCTTTGAAAAAGATGGAAGCAAACGGACTTATCACCTTTGAAAACAGTTCAGACCGCAGAAGCAAGCTTGTCAGGCTTACCGAAAGCGGCATAAGGCTCGCTGAAAAAACTGCTGATAAAGTCATTGCCGCCGAAAAGGATACTATTTCACAGTTCACCGCAGAGGAACAGGAAGCTTATATCAAGCTTATGAAAAAATACAGTGACCTGATGAAAGAATTTGTGGAAAAAATACCATAATGGAAAGGAGAAATTTTTATGGCTATACAGCTTTCAGACCACTTTAATTACAAAAAGCTGCTGCGCTTTTGTCTGCCGTCGATAATTATGATGATATTTATATCGATATACGGCGTTGTCGACGGATTATTCGTTTCAAATTTTGTCGGAAAAACATCTTTTGCAGCTGTCAACCTTATTATGCCGTTCAATATGATACTTGGCGGTACGGGATTTATGATAGGCACGGGCGGCAGTGCTCTTGTTGCAAAAACTCTCGGTGAGGGCAATGATGAGCTTGCCAAAAAATACTTCTCAATGATGATATTTTTCACACTGTTATGCGGCATTATTCTGTCAATACTGGGAGTTGCATTTGCAAGACCTGTGGCATATCTTCTCGGTGCAACGGATGCTATGATCGGTGAATGTGTCGGCTATGCAAGAGTCGTACTGCTCTTTAATGCTGCCTTTATGCTTCAGAATGTGTTCCAGAGCTTTCTGGTTACTGCCGCAAAGCCTAAATTCGGTCTTATCGTTACGATTGCCGCAGGTGTGACCAATATGGTTCTTGATGCGCTTTTCATTGGTGTTTTCAGATTGGGTGTTATCGGTGCGGCTCTTGCAACAGGTTTAAGTCAGCTTGTCGGCGGTCTGCTCCCGCTTTTATTCTTTATCAATAAAAATAACGGCAGCAACCTCTGCCTTGTTCCGTCAAAGCTTGAGTTTAAGCCTATTTTAATGGCTTGTACAAATGGTGTTTCAGAGCTTATGACAAATATTTCATCGTCCATTGTAGGTATGCTTTACAATTTTCAGCTTATGAAATTTGCCGGTGAAAACGGTGTTGCTGCATACGGTGTTATTATGTATGTTCAGTTTATTTTCATTGCTGTTTTCTTTGGCTATTCTATCGGAACTGCTCCCATTGTCGGATTTAATTTCGGTGCGCAAAGACATTCCGAACTGAAAAATATGCTCCGCAAAAGTATGCTTATTATGATAAGCTCAGGTGTCTTTATGATGGCTCTTGCTCAGCTTCTTGCTTCAACTCTTGCAAGGATCTTCGTCGGATATGACCCTGAACTTATGGAAATGACAAAACACGCATTTTCACTTGTTTCATTTTCATTTATTCTTGCAGGTGTGAACATTTACATTTCCTCATTCTTTACCGCACTTAACAACGGTGTTATCTCCGCTGTGGTCTCATTTCTGCGTACACTTGTTTTTCAGGCTTCATCGGTACTTATCCTGCCTATCTTCTTTGAACTCGACGGCATCTGGGCAGCAATTACGGTTGCGGAATTATGTGCAGCTGCAATATCAATTTTTCTGCTGTTTGCAAACCGCAAAAAATACAATTATATGTAATACTAATAACCATTTGTTCTATGGATAAAGACGGTGGATAGAATACGTCCAATCAAAGAAAACGACCGCAGACAGGCTGCCGCCTTTCAAGGGAGTTTGATGCAGAGTGGGCGTATTATAGCTGCCGTATTTTATCCATAGGTTAAATGGTTATTAGTATAAAAATCAAGCCGCTGCATTGTTATCTTGCAGCGGCTCAGCTTTTTCATATTCAATTAAAACGGTTCACGCAAAACCACCTTGCGCGGAAACTATGCTGTAGGTTCAAGCAAAAAAATAAACGCGATCCAAATAAAAAAAATAAAAAATACACGGATCTCTTTATTCAAGGGTATCTCTTACCCTTTTAAGCGCACTGATAAATGCATTATCAGAATCATTCGGTTTATAATGCTTCGCCATTATCAGTATATCCTTGCTTTTTGAAGTGGTGCCGCTGCATTTTTTCTGCACAAGTCCGTGACGCTCTATCTGTTCGGCAGGAAGCGGTGAGACCCACATAAATGTATCCGGTATTTCATCAAGCATATCAAACTGGCTGCCTCGGTCGTATACGAATATACGATTTTTTTCGGGGGCAGCTGTTTTTTTCAGGTAGCTTTCGGAGAGATACGGCACGGAAACGTCGCCCTGAACTATTTCAATATAATCTTCAAGGTCAGACATTTCTATAACTTCTTTTCCCGCCAGCTTATTATTGCTCGACATTACAGCAACATATGAAAAAGACCATATCTCCTCATACTGAAGCTCTTTATCGCTCAGAAGTGAAAGAAAAAAATCCTCATAGGTTTCGTCATAGCGAATCACCGCCATATTATACTCGCCGTCCACAACGCCGTTTATTGAATCTATGGCATTTGATTCACGGAAATTTATTGACAGCTGTTTGCTGCGGTCAAGTTCATTCACAAAGCCTGCAAATGCGTGCGCAATATATGACGCTCTTGGGATCGCTATCTTAAACGCATTTATATCCGATACCTCAGGCTTGAAAAGATTTTCCATTTTATCAAGCTGCTGGATTATCGCTTTTGCACATTCAAGAAACTCAACGCCCTTTTCCGTAGGCTCGACGCCCTTGGAAATACGCTTGAAAATAGGTGCGCCAAGTTCATTTTCAACTTCCTTTATCGCTTTGCTCAGATTAGGCTGACCCATAAAAAGACTTGATGCAGCCTTAGTTATTGAGCCTGTTTTTTCTACCTCAACAAGATATCTGAGGTGCATTAAATTCATTTAAATCATCCCTTTAAAAGACTTCATCCCCAAAGTCTTCATTTAAAAATATGATACATTTATACGTTTGCCCATTTTCTTTAAGCTTTCGCTCAGTTCCTCTATCAGACGCATTTTTATGCTGAAATTTATCGGCAGGTTCGGGTTCTGATGAGCAGGATTTATCGCTCTTCCTATATAGAAATTTATATCCGTTGCCTCTTCAAAAAGAAGCATTGCTATTCTGGAAGCACCGTCCTTCTTTCTCGCCCATTCGCTGCCGTATACCGCATTATCGGAAAGATAGTCCTCGGCATACTTCATTACCTTTGTCATCGTAATAACGCCCTCGGTCACAAGGTCAACACCGTCTATTTTGGCAATAGGCGGGATCTCAGGGTCGAAATAATCAAGACACGGAACAACATCTTTTCCAAGGAACTCAGCTGCAAGCTTTGAGGTCGTTCCGCCGCACACGATATGCTTTCCCTCTTTTGCAAAGAAAAGTGTAAGCATCTTTTTCAGGTCGGCAGGATTCGACGGAGGTCCCATAAGCAGATTCATAGGAACACGCTGACGTATTTTTATTGCACCGACTGTTGTATCGTCCCCCGGTTCACCGCCGTAAAGACTGTTGCACTGGTCAAGAAGCATTTGTGCCACGGTTTTTGCGGACATTTTCTTATCGTAATTTCCAACAAGAAAATCAACTATGCTGTCACGCTGCCAACCGAAATTAAGCGTTTTGCCTACGCCTGCATAGATAGCACCGTCGCTCATTGTTACAAAGACATCATTCATCTCAAGTGAAAGCTTGGATTTCAATATCGTCTTTCCGCCGATCTCCATACTTGTAGTCGGATATTCATAGTATTCACCGTTGCGGAGCATTACTACCATAGGGTTATCATACTGGATTATCTCCGCTTCGCTGTTATCGGTAATACGAATGATGGTAAAGGTAGAGTATGCTATGCCTCGTTTTTCACATACGGGCAGGGTCGAGGCAATAGTGCTTACGCAATCCTCAATGCTCATATTGTTTGCCATCATTGTTGAAATGATTTTAGATGTAAGTGTTGAAAGGATACAAGCCTTTACACCGCTTCCAAGACCGTCAGCAAGCACAAAAACAATAGAATTATCGTTCTGTTCAACCATTTCAATATGGTCGCCGCAAAGCTGTTCGCCTTTTTTATTTACGCTGCAGAAGCCAATATCTGTACAAAGGTTATTCATCGGTAAATGATCCTTTCCGATTTATTTTTCAGAATTAAGAGTTTCTTTCAGGTTAGTAAGTGCGATCTTTGTTTCTGCTGTAGTTTCACCGAGAAGTGATGCAATTTCCTGAACAACACGCATTTGCTTTTCAATTACCTTATCGGTTATCTCAATTGCCTGCTTGCTGGTATTCTCTTTCTTTGAACGTTCAGCTTCTTCATTGGTAATATCACGCATAATACTCATAATGATATGGTAGTTTCTGTCGTAAATTATTGTTTCCTCAACATAAAGCTTATATTCTGCAAGGAATGTCTTTTTCTCGTAAACGTTGCGTTCTTCGGAAAAAACATTCATATATTCTGTCGGGTTAAGGATACGGACAACAGGACTTCCCAGAATATCCGCTGCTGAATTGATATTCATCATCTTGCAAGCCGCACGGTTTATAAGCTGAACTTCAAAATCTTCATTAAGTACAAGTATTCCGTTCGGAGTATTGTTGATAATATTATCCGAGAATGATTCTGCCTTTTCTTTAAGATACGGCAGACACATTGTAAAGTCAGCCTTTCCTCTGTAAACTGCAATAGCTTTTTCACGGCAGGTTTTGTAGCCGCAGCTTCCGCAGTTAAGCTCATCATCAGGAGTACGCTTGCCCATTTTCATAAGTATTTCACGGATCTGCGCATCGCTTGGCATATCACGGCTCTGAGCCTCGACAGGATATTTCTTCTCCATTTCCTTGCGTTCGGGAACATTACCGAGCTTATCCTCATTACCTGCATAGCGGTCAATATCAAGATAAGAGCGTACGGGTGCAGGCTCGTATTTTTCCATAATAGGTCCGCCGATACAGCTTCCCTTGCAGGCTGACATTTCCACAAAGCACTTTTCTATATTTCCCTCACGAATATCTTCAATAGCTTTCATACAGCTTTCTGTACCGTCAACGGAAAGATAGCTGTACGGTGAGCCTTTTTTATCCATTGAACGGATTATACCGCCGACCGTTGGGAACAATGCTGAACGGCTTGACTTTTCGCTGTCCTCACATTTTTCAAGCTTGATGCCCTCTTCTCTGAACCAGTCGCAAAGCTCATCATATGTAATTACGGCATCAACAGCACCATCGCTGTCCTCAGCCTCAGCTTTTTTAGATATACACGGACCGATAAAAACAGTATAAGCGTCGGGATTTTCGTCCTTTATCATTTTGCAATGCGCTATCATAGGTGAAACAATATGTGCAAGGTTAGGAAGAACATCAGGATAATACTTCTGTATGAGCATATTTACTGTCGGGCAGCAGGAAGAAATAAGGACATTATACTGTCCCTCTTTTAACATCTGCTCATAATGCAGCTTTACAGCTTCAGCACCTCTTGAAGTTTCCTCTGCCGAATGAAAACCAAGCTTTTTAAGTGCATTTTCTATTGCGGTTATGCCATAGCCCGAAAAATTTGCCGCAAATGACGGAGCAATACTTGCAATGACCTTTTTTCCGTCGGCAATGGCTGATTTTACCTTGCCTGTATCGTTTCTTATCTGCTTTGCATTCTGTGGACAGACTACATAGCATGTGCCGCAGAGAATACACTCGTTGCCAATGATATGAGCCTGATTTCCTGAGAATTTTATTGATTTTATCGAACAATGACGTATACATTTATAACAGTTTTTGCAGTTTGAGGTTTTCAGCTGCAAATAATTAAAATTTTCAAACATCGCATTATCTCCCATCGGTTCTGTAATTTATGTAATTGTTTCAAACATATTTCATAAATAGCTATTTTCATAAAAAATAACGTGCCTTGTACCGAAACGGAATCGACATTTTCAGATACAATGACACGTTATGTACAGCCATAAGGTCAGTTTAATTTCTGCAGAATATGCTCGTTAAAAATATCATTGAAATTATCAGGAGAAACGCCGCAGATGATCTCATCATCAACTTTAACGGTTACACCTGATGTACACTTACCGAGGCAAAAAGCGGCAGCAATATTTACCTTATCTTCAAGATTATTTTTCTCAACATATTCCTTCATAAGTTCAATAATCTTATAAGAACCCTTCAGGTGACATGAGCTGCCCACACATACATATACGTTCATTTTATGACCATTCCTTTCTTATAAGTTCTGTGTTTCCCCCTAATGAAACATCGGACAGATCCGAAATCAGAACCCGAGGCTGAAAGCCAGCATAATCAGCGTTCTATCCATAAAAAGCCAAAGCAGACAACGCACATCTGCTGCACGCTGCAAAACGCTGCCGACAGTTATTTTTATAATTATAACACGTTATGCAATATATTTAATTAACAATAAATGAATAAATCATTTAATTATCATATACATATATCTGCATATGTTTTTAAATTACGTCAAAAAGCATTAAAAATCACGTTTATATAAAAATAATATGTACAGACGGAACAAATCTGTCTGTACATATTATTAAAATTATTCAGTCAGCGTTTTCTCAGAATCAAGCACCATAGTAAGCTTTTCTGTAAAGGGTCTTGAGTTCTTCAATTCTTGGAAGTCTTGGGTTAGCTGTTGTACACTGGTCATCAAATGCCTTGTATGCAAGTGAATCAAGTGCTGCTTCATATACCTTTTCATCAATATATGATCTCTGATCCTTTTCGCCTGCTTCCTTGATCGAGAGCGGGATATTTACTTCTGTCATAAGCTTTCTTACTGCGTCTGCAAGTGCCTTTACGCCTTCTTCGTTTGTTGCATTCTGTGGTACAAAGCCCATCATCTTTGCTATTTCCGCATATCTTTCAGGTGCCATGTAGTGGTCATATTTTGGCCATGCTGCAAACTTTGTCGGTGTCGGTTCACCGTTGTATTCAATTACATGTGGGAGGAGGTATGCATTTGCAAGTCCGTGTGGAATATGGAACTCACCGCCGAGCTTATGTGCAAGTGAATGGTTTACTCCGAGGAATGCGTTTGTAAATGCCATACCTGCGATACAGGATGCATTGTGCATCTTCTCTCTTGCTGTTGGGTCTGCTGTCTTGTAGGAATCAGGCAGATACTTGAATACGAGCTTGATTGCGTGAAGTGCAAGTGCGTCTGTATAGTCATTTGCAAGTATTGATACATATGCTTCAATTGCATGTGTGAGTACGTCAAGTCCTGTAAATGCTGTTGATGCCTTTGGTACTGTATATACGAACTCAGGATCTACGATTGCTACGTCAGGTGTAAGCTCATAGTCTGCCAGCGGGTACTTCATGTTCTTTGTCTTATCGGAGATTACTGCAAATGATGTTACTTCCGAGCCTGTACCTGATGTTGTCGGGATAGATACCATCTTTGCCTTCTTGCCCATCTTAGGGAACTTGTATACTCTCTTTCTGATGTCCATGAACTTCTGTGCCATTCCGATAAAGTCTGCGTCCGGATTCTCATAGAACAGCCACATTGCCTTTGCTGCGTCCATTGCTGAACCGCCGCCCAGTGCGATAATTACATCAGGCTTGAAGGAGTTCATGATCGCTGCTCCCTTTCTTACTGTTGTAAGGTCAGGATCAGGCTCTACTTCGCTGAAGATCTCGATTGCAGGCTTATTTGCATTCTTGCCAAGCTGATATGTCAGTCTTTCCACATAGCCGAACTGTACCATTCCAGGGTCTGCTACGATCATTGCTCTGTGAATATCAGGCATCTTTGCAAGGTACTGTACTGAACCCGGTTCAAAATAGATCTTCTCAGGTACCTTAAACCACTGCATATTCAATCTCCTCTTTGCAATTTTCTTTCTGTTGATAAGGTTCTTTGCTGTTACGTTCTCGGATACTGAGTTCTTTCCGTATGAGCCGCAGCCAAGTGTAAGCGATGGTGCCATTGAGTTATATACGTCACCGATAGCACCGAATGATGCCGGTGAATTTACTACGATTCTGCTTGCCTTCATTGATTCGCCGTATCTTTCGATAAGTGCTTCATCCGATGAATGGATCACTGCTGTATGACCTGCGCCGTGCTTGAGCATTTCTTCACACATTTCAAGTGCGTGTTCTGTATTATCTGCCTTTACTACTGCAAGTACAGGTGAAAGCTTTTCAAGTGCAAGCGGATATTCTTCTGCATTTGTTCCGCCGATCTCTACGCAGAGTACCTTTGTTTCCTTTGGTATTGTGATCCCTGCTTTTTCTGCGATCTGCCATGGATACTGTCCTACTACCCAAGGCTGTACTGCCATCTTTTCTACGTTGATTACTACGTCCTGGATCTTCTTGATCTCGTCAGGCTTTGCAAAATAGCAGCCGTCAAACTTAAGGAGGCTTACTGCTTCATCATATACTTCTGCGTCAATGATCGCTGCCTGTTCTGATGCACAGATCATACCGTTATCAAATGACTTGGAAAGTACGAGGTCATGTACTGCCTGCTTGAGGTTTGCTGTCTTTTCGATATAGCACGGTGTATTACCCGGGCCTACACCGAGTGCAGGCTTACCTGCTGAATATGCAGCCTTTACCATTCCCGGACCGCCTGTTGCAAGGATTGTTGCTACGTCAGGGTGATTCATAAGGAGGCTTGTTGCTTCGATCGATGGATATTCGATCCACTGTACACAGTATTCAGGTGCGCCTGCCTTGATCGCTGCATCTCTTACGATCATTGCCGCTCTCTTTGAGCATTCCTGTGCGGATGGGTGGAAACCAAAGATTATCGGGTTTCTTGTCTTTGCGCAGATGATGGACTTGAACATTGTTGTTGATGTTGGGTTTGTTGTCGGTGTTACGCCGCATACTACGCCAACAGGTTCTGCGATCTCCATATAGCTTTCATCTACGTTATCTTCGATGATCCCTACTGTCTTTTCGTGCTTGATGGAGTGCCAGATATATTCTGTTGAGAAGATATTCTTTGTTACCTTATCTTCAAATATTCCTCTGCCTGTTTCTTCTACTGCCATCTTTGCAAGTTCCATCTGTGCCGAAAGTCCTGCAAGTGCCATTGCCTCTGTGATCTTATCTACCTGTGCCTGGTCAAGCTTCATATACTCGTCCAATGCTTTCTTTGCATTATCAACCAGTGTGTTGATCATTTCGGCTGTTTCTACCTTCTTCTCTTCGCTTGCAGGAGCTTTAACTTCTGCCTTTGGAGCTGTTTCTTCTTTTTTCTTTGCCATACTATATCCTCCCTAAAAATAATATGATTCAACGGAAAGCCGCCAGACCTTCAACGGTCTTACAGCAATCCCAAACAACGACTTATTTGAAAAGCATCAAAACATAGGATAACTTTTTATCTGTGTAACATAATATCACATTGTTAAACTTTTGTCAATACCGTTATATGAATTTTTTATGAATTTTAGAGTGCCTTACCCTCAGCAATATCCTCCTGCAGCTTTCTTGAAAGCTTATTTGAAAGTACAGCAAGAGATGCAGCCATATTTTCGTTCTGCACAATAATATCATCAGGCATATCAAGATGAACAGGTGAAAAATTCCATATTGCCATAATGCCGCATCTGACCATAAGGTCAGCGACATACTGCGCACTTCTTGACGGAACAGTAATAATACCTATATGAATATTAAGTCTTTCACAGAGATTTTTCATTTTGTCAATAGTCATAACAGGCTTACCCTTGACAGTATCACCTATTACATTCGGATCAATATCAAACGCAGCAACTATGTTAAGTCCGTAATTTGAAAAACCGTCATATCCGAGAAGTGTTTTGCCGAGCTGACCTGCACCCACAAGAACAGCGTCTTTGGTATTATCATAATCAAGAAATGAAACAAGAGTTTCAATAAGGTGATTGATCTCATAGCCTGTTTTTGGCTTTCCGCAAGCACCGACAGAGGCAAGATCCTTTCGCACCTGAACGTAGTAAAGCTTAAGATCCTCGCCTATTTTGGTTGCAGAAATCTGTTCAATTCCCTCAGCACGTTTCGCTATAAGATACTGCAAATATCCCGGAAGTCTGAGCAGCGTAGGCTTCGGAACACTTCTGACCTCATGAGCAGCAGACTTTTTCTGAGGCTCACCGGTCAGATTTTCAGGATGAAGTTCAGCGGTTATTTCAATCATTTTTAACCTCCTGAAAAATTACAGCTTCAGGACATAAATTGCATCACTGATGGTCTTTTCAGCTGCTTCCTTACCATATTTATCAACAGCAAGCTTGTCCTTAGGACCGTGTGTAAGACAAGCAGGTCCGCCGATACAGCCGTCAACGCAAGCCATACCTTCAATGAAGTTCTCCTGAAGAACATTCTTAGAAGCTTTGAGGAGTGCTGTTTTACACTGTTCAAGTCCGTCGCAGACAACAGGCTTGAGCTTGAATACGTCTTCCGTGATCTGCATTTCGGAAAGTGCTTCTTTAACAGCATCGGAAAGGCCGCCTGTTCTTGCAAAAATACGTCCGTAATAAGATGCATTATCGAGAACATCGACAGGCTGATTTTCAAGAGTTACACCCTTTGCATCAAACAAAGCCTGAAGCTCTTCAAATGTGATGACATTATCAACATACTGACGCACACTTTCTTTCCTTGCCTCGCTTTTTTTAGCTGTGCAAGGTCCGATGAATACGACCTTGCAGTCAGGATTATGCTTCTTGACATATCTTGCAAGCTCAGCCATAGGAGAAAGGTTGTGTGAAATATGAGGAGCAACTGTCGGGAACTGTGTTTCAATATATCTTACAAACGCAGGACAGCAGGAGCTTGTAAGGAAGCCCTTTTCAACAAGCTCGGAGGCTTCTCTGTAAGCAGTCATATCAGCACCGAGAGCAGCTTCAAGCACATTGTAGAATCCAAGTGCCTTTATACCTGAAACGACCTTGCCGATCTCTGTATTGAACTGACCTGAGATAGAAGGAGCAACAATGGCAAATGTCTGATATTTAGTATTATTCTCAGAATTTTTAAGAATATCTATCGTATCGAGTATGTATGATTTATCTGTAATAGCACCGAACGGACACTGGTAAACGCAGGCACCGCATTCAACGCATTTTTCTTCATTTATCTGTGCGCAGCGGTTCTCGTCAATTGAAATAGCCTTTGGTTTGCAAGCTCTTACGCACGGACGTTCATTCTTCACAATTGCCGAGTATGGACAGACAGCCATACATCTTCCGCATTCAACGCACTTTGTTTTATCAATAACAGCTTTATGGTCAACAACGTGTATAGCGTCCTTTGGGCAGGCATTCATACAACGGTGAGCAATACATCCACGGCATGCCTGTGAGACCTGTATACCATCAACGGGACATTCATCGCAAGCGATAGGAAGAACTTCGATGACTTTATTTGTCTTACCCTGTCCCATAGCCATCTTTACACGTTCGTTAACGATAGCACGTTCTTTATATATACAGCATCTCATTGTCGGCTGAGGTCCGGGAACAACGGTTTCCGCAATTCCGAGTATACCCTCTTCCAACTCATCATTAAATGCAAGCTTCGCAACTTCTCGGAGCACACGGTATTTTAACTCCTGGACGCTTGTATCGAACATCATAAAAAAATACATCCCCTTAAAAATTTGAATAAAATAGATAAAAAGTAATCTGTGTTCAAGGCGCACTTATATATCATAATTATAACATACCGAAAATACTTTTACAAGTGCGCAATAATGCATATTTGGAATAGGTACATATACTTTTTTACATATCATTATAAGAGTAATTATTTATTAACAAGTCGTTAATCGTCCGTAAATGTTTAAGAGTTATAATTTGATTTATAATTTATTTAGATTTTATTTAAGGTGAAAAAATATGACTTACAGCCTTTATCAGCTTGCCTTTATTTTCCTTATCTATGCAGTAATGGGTTGGATGACCGAGGAAATTTTTGCTCTTGTAAAGCACGGCAAAATCGTAAACCGTGGTTTTCTAAAAGGTCCTGTCTGCCCGATTTATGGATTCGGTATGGTAATCATCATACTGTGTCTGTCCCCTGTTTCAAAACATCTCCCCGCACTATTTGTCGGTTCGGCAATTCTTACAACTCTGCTTGAACTTGTAACGGGATATGTGCTTGAAAAATTTTTCCACACAAAATGGTGGGATTATTCGGAAATGCATTTTAACTTCCGAGGCTACATATGCCTGACCTTCTCTATTCTCTGGGGACTTGCAGGTGTATTCATCATTGACATTGTCCACCCGCCTGTTATGCGTCTAATCAACAGTATACCGCAGAATATCGGATATATCATATTAAGTGTGTCAGCCGCAATACTTGCAGTTGACTTAGTTACAACTCTCATTTCCATGATCGACCTGAAAAAGAGTATGGCTAAATTTGATGAGCTTGCCAAGAGATCCGAAGAGATCAGACTCAAGCTTGAGCATCTTGCCGCCGAGCACGATGAACGCCGTGATGAAAGAAAAGCCGAGTTCACTCTCCAGCTTGAACAGACCAAAGAAAAGCTGGGGCTCCTCTCCTCTGAACTTCGCAGCAAGCATAAGCGTTTCTTCAACGCATTCCCGCACTTTGAACGCAGTCAGAGATTTGAGAAATTCAAAGACGCACTTGAAGCTTACCGTGCAAAAAAACAATAAATAAAAATTCGCCCGAAAGTTTCGCAAAAGCTTTTCGGGCATTTTCATATTCTCCGCACATTTTGGTTTTGCTTTATTCCTTTGTTTTTTTATTTTTGGGAAGCCAACTTTTGTCTGAAGCTGTAAAAGACGTGTCCCATACCATAAAAAGCAAGGACTGTTACTAAGGGCATTGTACCGAAAAAATGTAATACTAATAACCATTTGTTCTA
>ENA-ORPK01001134-ORPK01001134.1-human-gut-metagenome-genome-assembly--contig:-NODE-1134-length-22307-cov-5.178141_pt1 | contig 22307 bp, 16 predicted proteins | sample MGYA00242139_ERZ509068 | MGnify/ENA primary metagenome ERZ509068 (study PRJEB26280, sample SAMEA2338687) | human gut metagenome | biome: human gut; feature: human-associated habitat; material: faeces... | reverse complement strand
GGAAGCCCACTGCAAAGTGGCCACGCACTACTTTCTCCTTTCTTCTCCCTCCTCCTTGACGGAAGCCCACTGCAAAGTGGCCACGCACTACTTTCTCCTTTCTTCTCCCTCCTCCTTGACGGAAGCCCACTGCAAAGTGGCCACGCACTACTTTCTCCTTTCTTCTCCCTCCTCCTTGACGGAAGCCCACTGCAAAGTGGCCACGCACTACTTTCTCCTTTCTTCTCCCTCCTCCTTGACGGAAGCCCACTGCAAAGTGGCCACGCACTACTTTCTCCTTTCTTCTCCCTCCTCCCTACTTTCGTGTGTTTCGTGGTTTTGGGCTGCTTATATTGGAGCGTGGGGGAGACGGAGATCGAAGACACTACCTAACTTATTGGGAATAAGCATGTTAGGAAACTGTTCGTTCTCCACTCCCCCTTGTATTCTTTTAGTTCCGGCTACTTTCCTGCCTTGATTCGGTTCCAGTACTTGAGGTGTCTGGCCTCCTGTTCAGGGGAGAGTTCCGGCATGAATTCCGACTTTGCGAGGACATCCTTCGGGATGATGAAGTTTCCGCTGTCGATGAGTTCCTGCGGGAGCAGCTTCACTCCGTCGACATTTGGGCAGTATGTATGGATGTCCTTGATATTCTGGGCGGCGTTTTCGGGCTCGTGCAGGAAATTGATGAGCTTGTATGCGAGATCCGGGTTTGGTGCGGAAGTTGGGATGACGAGCGTATCGCAGCTCATGTGGCATCCTTCCTTTGGCATGACGAATGCGAGCGTGTCCGGGTCTTCGTCCACCACCTGTGCCAGGTCGCTGAAGTATCCCATTACCACGAGGAATTCCCCTGCGGAGAGTCCGTTCTTGTACTGTTCGTTTTCGAACTTGATGACATTCTTGCGCCATTCCAGTCCCAGCTTCACCACCTCTTCCATCCGTGCGTCCCCGTCGACCGGGTCGTCCATTTCCGCGGCGGTGTATCCGAGGTACCTTCCGAGGGCTCCCAGGACTTCCGTGTAGTCATCAAGCAGCGTCATCCTTCCCGCGAGGTCTTCCCTCATGAAGACCGACCACGAGGGGTCGAAATCCGGGAGCCTTTCCTTGTTGTATCCGAGTCCGGTGTAGCTCATGAAATACGGGACGCTGTATTCCAGGACCATTGGATTCATGAGAGCGACGATTTCGGGGTCCAGGTGTTTGAGATTCGGGAGTCTGGACTTGTCAAGCTTGACAATCATCCCCTCGCTTGCCATCTTTCCGATGAAGTAGTGCGTTGGGACGATAATGTCGTATCCCGTGCCGCCCGCCTGGAGCTTGGCGAACATCATCTCGTTGGAGTCGAAGATATCCTGCTTTACGATGCAGTCGTTCTCCTTCTCGAAGCGTGCGATCACCTCTGGGGAGAAGTAGTCTGCCCAGGTGTAGACGTGGAGCACCTGCTTGCGGCTGCAGCCGGCCAGGACGAGCGCGAGAAGCGCCAGGAGTGCGAGGAAAGACTTGCGGTTCTTCATGGTGAATTATTCTCCGTAACTTTTTTGGGAGGGGATTTGCTTTGCCGTCGGAAAGAAGAATCGTATGCGGCGCGGCGTCCCATCGCCGATTCTCTTCTGCGTGGACGCCTTGCCCGGGGAGTTGGTCCTCGCCATTTGGAGGCGGACGACGGCCAATTACAGTCCGCCGGATATTTCGAGGACGGTCCCCGTCACATACCCCGCCTGGGGACCCAGCAGATAGAATACTCCGCCGGCGACCTCCTCGGGACGCCCGAAGCGCCTGCAAGGCACCAGCTGGGTGTACTCCCTTTTCTGCTCCTCCGAGAGATTTCCAATAAAGTCCGTGTCGATGAAGCCTGGCGACACGCAGTTGCATGTGATTCCGCGCCGTGCCACCTCCTTTGCGAGGGACCGGCACATTCCCACCAATCCTGCCTTTGACGCGGAGTAGTTTGACTGTCCGCTCCATCCGAGGCGTCCCATTGGCGAAGTGATGAAGACCAGCCGTCCCTGGCGTCGTGGCAGCATTCTCAGAATTGCCTGTTTAGCCATGAGGAACGCCCCGTCAAGATTGACGGCCAGGACGCGACGCCAGGACTCTTCCGGCAGCATTGCCGCGACTCCGTCCTGCCGGATTCCTGCGCAGTTCACCAGGAAATCCAGGCGGTCGTGCCCTTCGTCGAAATCTGCGAAGAACCCCTCCACCTGTTTTGCGTCGGCCACGTCGAAGGAGCGGGTTTCGCAGCGTGCGGCCTGCTCTTCTGGAAGGCTCTTCAGGAACTCCTCCGCAGCGTTGACATTGCCGCCGTGTGTTGCCACGACCGTCGCACCGTTCTCCAGGAGCATCCTGGTGACGGCTGCGCCGATGCCGCGTGTGCCGCCCGTGACGACCGCTATTCGAGATGAGAACGGGAAATCTGCCATTCTTGACGGGGTGGGGCTATCTTCGGCCTCACTTTCCTCCCTGCTTCACGATTTTCGCCCAGGAGTCCTTAAGTGAGACGGTCTTGTTGAAGACTGGCGCGCCGGGCGCGTGGTCTCTCCAGTCTGTGACGAAATACCCGAGCCTTTCGAACTGGACCCTGGTTTCCGGCGGGAGGGAGGCCAGTCCCGGTTCAATCCGGCACTCGTCCAGCACCTTCAGGGAGTCCGGGTTGAGATTCTCGATGAAGTCATGTCCTTCCTCGACGGCCTCCGGCTCCGCGCACTTGAAGAGACGGTCGTATTCACGGACGGTTGCCTTGACTGAGTTCGTGGCCTCGACCCAGTGGATTGTGCCCTTGACCTTTCGTCCATCGGGGGCGTTTCCGCCCTTGGTATCCGGGTCGTATGTGCAGCGGAGCTCCACCACATTTCCGGCGGCGTCCTTGACCACCTCCTCGCACTTGATGAAATACCCCCAGCGGAGCCGGACCTCCCGTCCAGGCGCCAGCCTGAAGTACTTCGGCGGGGGGACCTCCTGGAAGTCATCCTGTTCGATGAAGAGCTCCCGTCCGAAGGGGACCTTCCTGGTGCCGTCTTCGGGTCGTTCCGGGTTGTTGACCGCCTCGAGCCATTCGACCTGCCCTTCCGGGTAGTTTGTGAGCACCACCTTCAGGGGTCTGAGGACTGCCATATACCTGGGGGCGTTGTGGTTGAGTTCCTCGCGGAGAGTGTTTTCGAGGACTCCCACGTCCGTCACTCCATTGAACTTGGTGATTCCCACTGCGGCCACGAAGTTTCGGATGCTGGAGGGGGTGTATCCGCGGCGTCGGAATCCCCGCACCGTAGGCATCCGCGGGTCGTCCCATCCGGAGACATGTCCCTCTTGGACCAGCCGCAGCAGCTTGCGCTTAGACATGACGGTGTATGTCAGGTTCAGGCGGCTGAACTCGATCTGGCGTGGCTTTCTTGGGATTGGGAGTGGTTCCAGGAACCAGTTGTAGAGTGGGCGGTGGATTTCGAACTCCAGTGTGCACAGCGAGTGCGTCACCTCCTCGATTGAGTCCTCCAGCCCGTGTGCCCAGTCGTACATTGGATAGATGCACCATTCGTCGCCTGTGCGCTCATGGCTTTCGTGGAGGATCCGGTACATGACCGGGTCCCGGAAATTGATATTCGGGCTTGCCATGTCAATCTTTGCGCGGAGCACCTTTGCGCCATTTGGGAATTCCCCGGCCTTCATACGCTTGAAGAGGTCCAGGTTTTCCTCGACGCTGCGGTCGCGCCATGGCGAGTTGACTCCCGCCTGGAAGGGTGTTCCCCGGGTTGCGCGGATCTCCTCGGCGGACTGGTCGTCGACGTATGCCAGCCCCTTCTCGATCATCAGGAGCGCGTACTCGTACATCTTCGGGAAGTATGACGAGGCGAACTTGACATCCCCGTCCCACCTGTATCCGAGCCATGCGATATCCTCCTGGATTGAATCGTAGTACTCCCTGTCCTCCTTTCCCGGGTTCGTGTCGTCCATCCGGAGATTGCACTTTCCTCCGAACTCTTGCGCCACGCCGAAATCGAGGCAGATAGCCTTTGCGTGTCCGATATGGAGGTATCCGTTGGGTTCGGGTGGGAAGCGCGTGCGGATTTCCTCGGGTCGGTATTTTCCCGAGGCCAGGTCTGCGCGGACGATTTCACGAATGAAGTCTGTCGGTGCCTCGGCACCTGGGGCGGGCGTCTTGTCTAGGGTCTCTTCTGACATTGGGGTGTGGATTTCGGAGTGAATTCCGGGCAGTGAAGGCGTTCAACGGTGCGTGTCTACTTCTTGAGGACTTCCTTGGCCTCCTCCTCGGAGTCGACCTTCAGGTAGATGATTCCCTCGTCTGAATTGAAGACATAGTTCTTGGAGGGGTCGATTCCGTAGACGTAGAGGAGTGCGTTCCTGAGGAGCGACAGGTCAGCGGCGTACTGCGTGCGCTTCGCATCGTCGGTCTCCTCCTCCATCGCCTTCTCCAGGAGTCCGCGGCGGGCAATCAGCTTGACGAAGATCTCGGCGGGGGTGCCGATGCGCTGGTAGACCGCGTCCTTCTCCCTGTCGTAGCCATATTCGCTGACCACATCCGGGGCGAAGACAATCTTCAGGTACAGATTGAAGGCCACAAGGCTCTGGCGGGTCTTCTCGTGGGCGGCCTCAAGGGCGCTCTTCTCCTCGCCGTCCGCAAGCTCCTTCAGCTTGCCCTCCTCCTCGACAAAGGCCTTGGTCAGGTTGGCGCGGCGGGTGATTGCAACTTCGTACGCCTCGCGGACCGAAACCCAGGCAATCAGGCGGCTTCCGTCCTCCTGGACGATTACGCCTGGTTCCGGGGCGGGTGCATCCTCTGGCTTTTCCGGCGCGTCCTGGGCATGGAGCCCGCTGGCCAGGGTGAAGGAGAGTGCCAGGAGAGATGCGAACTTTGCAAATTCTTTCATAAGTCGTTGAACCTTAAGTAGTTATAAAACAGTCAGTCCCTTCTTGTCAACTTCCGTAAAAATGCCTGTGTCCTCAGCTGTTTGGGATTTCCGATGACCTCTTCCGGGGTTCCCTGTTCCACAATCACCCCGTCGGCCATGAAGACCACCCTGTCTGACACCGCCCGTGCGAAATCGATTTCGTGTGTGACGATTACCATCGTCATTTTTTGTGCGGCGAGTCCCCGTATCACCTTGAGGATTTCGCCTGTGAGTTCCGGGTCCAGCGCGCTGGTAGGTTCGTCAAAGAAGAGGATTTTGGGTTTTCCGATGAGTGCCCGTGCGATGGAGACCCGTTGCTGTTGTCCTCCGGAGAGTTCGCACGGGTATGCGTCCGCCTTGTTTGCGAGCCCCATTTTCTTCAGGAGTTCCAGTGCGTCCGCCTTCACCTCCTCTGCATCCCTTCGTTGGACGCACAGTGGCGCATCGGTGATGTTTTTCAGGACATTGTAGTGTGGGAAGAGGTTGAAGTTCTGGAAGACCAGTCCGAAATAGTTTCGTATGTCCCTGAGTTTGGATGCGGGGGCGTATTTTGCAGCGCCCTTTATCTCCCGACAGACATTTTGGTCCAGGTAGTTGATTGTGCCGTGTTCTGCGGTTTCCAGGAGAGTCGCGCACCTCAGGAACGTGGACTTTCCGCTTCCCGAGGGTCCGATTATGGAGACAACCTCCCCTGCGGAGACCGAGAGCGAGATGTCCTTGAGGACCACGAGCTTTCCGAACCTCTTGCCCAGGTGCTGCACATCCAGGACGAAGGGTGCCCTGCCGGGTTCCTTCGCCGCCTTCGCCGCGTCCTTGCTGTCGTTGTTCTCCATCGTCATCGCCTACCTGTAGTAGTTGAAGTACTTTTCGAAGCGCTCCATGACGTATGCGACCACGAAATTAAGGACGTAGTATAGGACTCCCGCCACGATGTATGGGGTCATGGAACGGGTTGCGCTGGCCTGCATCTTCGCGTTGGTGAACATTTCGGCGCAGCTGATCGCGAAGGCGAGGGAGGTGTCCTTTGTGAGAGTGATGACCTCGTTTGTCACCGGCGGCAGGGTTCTCTTCACCACCTGTGGCAGGATGATTTTGAAGAAAGTCTGCACCCTCGAGTATCCCAGGACGTTTGCCGCCTCGTATTGTCCCAGGGAGATTGACTCGATGCCGCCGCGGAAGATCTCCGCGAAATACGCCGCGTAGTTGAGCGAGAACGCGATGATTACAGCGGGGAAGCGGTATGAGTCGGTGATGCTCACGCCAAAGAAGAAGTATGGACCGAAGAAGACGACGAGGAGCTGCAGCATCAGCGGGGTGCCGCGCATCACTGAGATGTAGATGCGCATCAGCCACGCCAGCGGCTTGAACCTGCTCATCCGCATGCAGCAGATCAGCAGCCCCAGGGGAATGGAGAAGAGAAGCGTCAGGGCGAAAATCGCCAGCGTGATCTCGAAGCCCCTGCACAGGACGACGCAGACATTGCTGAGTCCGTCTGAAAAATGAAGGAGCCCGAGGAATTTCCTCAGCAGTTCGAATCTGAATGGCAAAGGTTCCACTTGTCGTCAGGAAAACGCCAGGGAGTCGGACTTTTCTGGTTCGGCTGCCCCGACGCTTCGGATAGGGAGCAATTGGCGTATGGATGTCGGAAGCGGCCGCGCGTTACTTTCTGATGGTGACGTCCTGTCCGTTGAACCACTTCTTCGAGATTTCGGTGAAGGTACCGTCCTCGTGCATTTCATCGAGGGTCGCCTGGACCGTGTCGCGCAGGACGGTGTTGCCCAGCTTGAAGCCGACGCCATACTTTTCGGGGACGAGTTCCTCGTCGAGGAGCCGCGTGGCATTGTCAGTGGCCATCAGCGTGATGGCAACACCGTAGTCGATGATGACCGCGTCGCAGACTCCGGTCTCCAGTTCCATGTATGCCTGGTTGAAGTTGGGGACTTCGATGAGCTTCTTCAGGCTGTCCAGGAGTTCCTTCGAGGACGGGTCCTTGATTGCCTTGAGGCCTGAGGAGTCCACCTGCGCCTCCACGACCTTGCCGGCCAGATCGGCCTTTGTCTTGATGTCGGAGTCCTTGCGGACGAGGATCACCTGTGAGCTGTCCACGTATGGTTCGCTCCAGGTATAGAGGTTTTCGCGGCCGTTGATTGTGAAGCCGTTCCAGATGCAGTTGATGACGCCGCTGGAGAGTTCCGCGTCCTTTGCATCCCAGTCGATTCCGCGCAGTTCGATCTTCCAGTTCTGGCGGCGTGCGACCTCCCTGGCGAGGTCCAGGTCGAAGCCAACAAGTTCGCCCTTTTCATTCTGGAAGCCGTAGGGTGGGAAGCTGGCGTCAAGGCCGACGATCAGGGTGAAATCGCCGCTTTCCAGGAAGGCCTTCGCGGCCTCGGGGGTGGACTCCGCCTGGTTCACGGCGGGATTGGAGGACTTGGTCGGTGCGCCGCCTTCCTTGCAGCAGCCACAGAACAGCGCCAGAAGAGCCAGCGACATCAATGCGGTGAAAAGAGTCTTCTTCATAGAGGAACCCCTCCTTGTATTTTGATGGGACAACATGGAAAATATGCGATGCGCACGTGAAAATAGTAAATATACCCTCTTTTCCTAGTAGGGTAACTCGGTACAAGATATAGAGTCGCCGACGGGACGCCCCTTGGACGGGAAAAAGCGCAGGCGAAGGCGCCGTCCTGTCACATGTCGAGGAAGCATGCCACGCGGTGGTTCGGGGCGACCTCCCGCATTCCGGGGAGTTCCCCGTTGCATCGCCTGGTCGCCCTGGGGCACCGCGGCGCGAACGGGCACCCTGGCGGTGGCGAAAGTAGGCTTGGCACGCTTCCGGGGATGCTTTTCAGGTCGCGCGGATCCTTCTGGAGGCTTGGGGAGGAGTCGACAAGCCCCTTGGTATAGGGATGTGCCGGGGAGGAGAAGAGCGTATTGACGGGGGCCTCCTCCATGACCCTCGACCCGTACATCACGACCACGCGGGTGCACATCTCCCAGATGACGCCGAGGTCGTGGGTAATCAGGAGGAGTGCCCGCCTGCGGTCGTTGCCGGCTGCGACCTGGGAGAGGAGGTCCAGGATCTGCGCCTGGATTGTGACATCCAGCGCCGTGGTCGGTTCGTCTGCAATCAGGAGCTGTGGTTCCAGCAGCATTGCCATCGCAATCATCACCCGCTGTCGCATGCCGCCTGACAATTCGAATGGATATGCCCTGAGGGCGCACCGCGGGTCGGCGATGCCCACGCGCTCCATCCAGGCCTGGATTAGCGCATCCTCGTCGGCGCGTGGGAGGTGCCTGTGGAGGCGAAGCGTCTCGGCAAGCTGGTCGCGCACCAGGTGGAGCGGCGAGAGCGCCGTCATGGGCTCCTGGAAGATGACGCCAATCTGAGAGCCGCGTATCCTCTGGAGTTCGGTGGCGGGCAACCCCACCAGCTCCCGTCCAAGAAAACGGATGCTTCCGGAGAGGGTGCGCCCCGGGGGCGACGGCACAAGGCGCGGAATCGACATCGCAGTCACGGACTTGCCGCATCCAGACTCCCCCACAAGGCCCACGACCTCGCCGGAACCAATACGCAGCGTGACATCGTTGACGGCATGCACTACGCCCTCGTCAGTGTCAAATTCGACGGTCAGATTCGAAATGTCCAGGATTTCATCCATGAAATGCAAAATCCCCCTGGCGGAGTGGCTTCCTCCGTCAGGGGGAGCGATGGCAGCAATTTGGCCCTTTGGGCCTGTATCCGCCGCTAATCTACTACTTGAGCCCTGCCTTTTTCCTTGCGGCCGCAAGGAATTTCAGCATGGCGGTTTCGCTTCCTGGCGCGGTCATGTGGTAGTATTCGCGGTATTTGAGTTTGGATGCGGCCGCCTCGTCGATGATGACGGTCACATTTGGGTGGAGTTGCAGTGCGGAGGAGGTATTCATCGAGGTGATTGGGCCCTCCAGCATTCCATGGATTGCCTCCGCCTTGTTTGCTCCGAAGGCGATCATCAGCACCTCGTCGGCGTCCAGGACTGTTCCGACACCCATTGAGAGCGCCCACTTCGGCACCTTCTCGGTCTTGCCATTGAAGAAGAGCCGCGCATTGTCCTCGATTGTGGACTGCGCGAGGGTGATGATGTGGGTGCGGCTGGTGAGGGAGGTTCCGGGTTCATTGAAGCCGATGTGCCCATCCCGTCCAATTCCGACAACCTGGAGCTTGATGCCTCCGACGGAGACGATCGCCTCCTCGTAGCGTGCGCACTCGTGTTCGATGTCGGAGGTCAGCCCATCCAGGAAGTTCACGTTCTCCTTCTTGATGTTGACATGGTCGAAAAGATGCTTGTTCATGAAGTGGCGGTAGCTCTGGGGGTCGTTCGGGGGCAGTCCGATGTATTCGTCGAGGTTGAAGGTATGCACATCGGAAAAGTCGATTTCACCCTTCTTGTACCCCTTGACCATCTCGCTGTAGAGTCCCTCCGGGGTGGATCCCGTGGGCAGCCCGAGAACCTTGGCACGGCAGTTCATGACCCTGTCCCGAACAATCTTGTACGCCTCCTTGGCGACCGTCCGTTTGTCCTTGCAGATGATAACGTTCATTCTACCTCCTTGAATTTGGGGTTCCGACGGGTCTGGTCAAAGGGGGAACTCTCCGGAAAAATCAACTTCGCCCCTGCCCTCATCAGGTATTATTGGACAAATCCAACGAAAAACCAGCAAAACGACGAAATTTTTGAAAGTAGGGAGAAGGGAGAAGAGGGTAGAGGGTAGTGCGTGGATGGCGCGCGTGGGCGCGCCCGCGCGGCGATTCCGCCACGCGTCAATTGAGTAGGGATGGACCACGAAAACCACGAAAACCACGAAAGGGGGAATAATAGAACCACGAATGGACACGAATGGACCACGAACGGGGGGAATCGGGGCTTGTACACGTTATCAAAAAAACGCCCGGTGCGTTTCCGCATCGGGCGATTCATTTTTGATGGGGGGATGGCTTGTCGTCAGCCGACTCTTCCGCTTCTTAGGATTCCCTTTGAGAGATTGTCTATTACCTCATTCTGAGCGGCAAACGCGCGATGATGTTCTTCAAGTGCAGGGCGCTCAACCATACGCATCCCTGCGGGGAGGACATTTCCCCACAGGACAGCAGCAGGTTGTTCGCGTCGATATCGGAGGAGGCCGTCCACTCGTTTGCCCGCCTCCAGAGGAGGCGCCGTCTTGAATAGGGAATCGGACTGCCTGCCGCAGATCAACCTCCTCCTGCTGTTCGATGAGAAATCAGGGCTGCCCTTCTATTACCGCAAGCTATCGGGAAACATCCCCGACGTTAAGACGGTGAGCGCCCTTGTGAAGGAGCTGACATCCGAGGCTTCTGGCATCCTCGGAGGAATCCCTGAACGGCAAGCTGTTCGTCGAGTTCATCGCGCTGATATACCTGGCATACATCAACAGGAAGATGCAGGAGCAGGAACTGTACAAAGACTATACGATGGAGAAACAGCTGCTGGACCTGGAATCCATCCAAGGCGTCTGCGAACCCGGACGGGCGCCGATTGTCTGCGAGGTCCTGGAGAAGCAGCGCAACCTTTATGCGGCATTGGACGTCATGCAGCCGCAATGACATTTCTCGTTATGCGTTGGCGGGAATCCAGGTCACATGTCCCACATACCTTGAAAAAGGGGGAAATAGGACAATCCCCTCTTTTTTTTTGTGGCGGAGTGTAAGAAAACGGAAATGGATGGTAGTAGAGGATGTTGACTTTGCAACCATCCTCTCATTACTGGGCAAAACAAAAATGACAGCCATCCCAAGGTTTTTCTGTTTTTTAGTCATCGCAGTGGTATGTGTCTCTGGTGGTGTGCAGCTTAGCGGCGCAACAGGTGATGACATTAACATCCGATTCATGATTGACAATTCCGACGGGATGCAGCGGCGAGATATCGCCAAGACGTCGGCTGCGTTGTTGGCTGCAGAGATTGATGATTTCATCCGCAATTCCATGACGCAAAAAGACACCGATCCCACCAATCTGCGGATACTTGTGGACGCCTTTTGGCAGAAGGGCAATGCCGTAAAGACTGAAGCGGTTTTTGATTACCGCCTCGGGCAGAAGGGGAGGCTGGATTACAAGGGACTGCGGAAATGGAACAACAAATGGTTTGTGGAACACGAAGTGACATTGGACAGACTGATCAACCGTAATTGGCCTACTGACAACAAGAATACCATCTTAATCGTATTTACCAATACATCCAAGGGAATAAACGGGGGGGAGCTGTCGCTGATCAACACTGACGCCCGGCAGGTAAATTCCGGATTGTACATCATCCAATTGCCGACGGGGAAGGAGGTGCAGTATCGTGATGACAATGTGTTGAATGCCGAATTAGCCAAACGGATCCATGCCACCTTCGAATTGCTGAGGCGCACCCTGGAGTCGTACCGTTTTTCAATGTTGATAACGGTCAAGGTCAACGGCGAGATGTTCAATGCAGCCGAGCCAATTGTTGCCCAGGCGCCAGTGAAGATTGAGCTGGCGGCGACATGCACCGGAACAAGGAATTTCTTCTGGCGTCAGGATGGACGACAGATGAATGGCAAGAGTATAGAATACCAGATCAATGATGTCGGAAGGCATGTAATCAAGGCAGTGGGCATCGACCTCACGGGGGGAGAACATGTCCAGGCGATAAAAATTGATGTCCAGCCGCCACCGGATGCCATTGCGGATTTTTCTGTCTTCCCGACCTCGGGATTGACTCCTCTGACGGTTTCGGTCACCAACAAATCGACCAATGCCTCCAAATTCCAGTGGAATTGGGGGGATGGTAGCGCGGAAACGGAAGAACGCGAGCCGCAGCACACATACGACAGACCGGGACAATACACCATATCGCTAAATGTCCTCGGACAGAATGGCGACAATTGCCGCAAAGAAGTCACGGTTGTGGTGCATCACCCTGCCCCTGTGGCGGATTTCCAGGTGGCTGATGGACCGCATGACAATGGCAAAGCCGTGGAATTCGTCAATAAATCTCGTAATGCCAATCGCCTGGAATGGGATTTTGGCGATGGCACTCCGGTGGAGAAGACGGAGAATCCGACCCATGTATTCAAGGAAGCAGGCAGCTATCGGGTGGTGCTGAAGGCATTCAGCCCGGATGGAACAATCGCTACAGACGAGAAGACAGTCAATATTCGTCAGAGTCTGAAGGCATCATTCCGATGGGACAGCGACCCAAATACGCGTGAGATCATCTTCAGGAATACCTCGAGTGGTTGGGTGCGCTGCCGCTGGATATTTGGTGACGGCACGGACAGCACCGATGATAATCCGCGCCACGGCTACACGACGAACATAACCCGTGGGTATGAGGTGCGGCTGACTGTATTTTCGGATGATGGCAGGGAGGATAGCGCCACCCAGACGGTGAATGTGACCGCCTCAACAATGGATGATGGTGAGGACGACAGTGAATCACAGAGCTTACCGGAACAAGACTGGGAGGTCACCACTGAGGATGATGGCGGCTCATCGGGAATGGGTCTACTACTCTTGGCGGTGCTAGTGCTTGGCGGTGGCGTGGCGATAGCGTGGCTGCTTAAGAGTCGTGGAACGCGCTTCACGGTGCGGCTATACTCCCGTGAGCGGAAACTCCTAGGACAAAAGGTGGTTATAGCAGGACAGATATTGCCAATAACCGACATTGGCGGTAATAACGATCTGTCGATGCGAATCATCAAGGCGGAAGATGACAGTGGCGATGAATATATGGTGTCGTTCAGGAAACCCGATGAGAGCGCTGCTGTGGTGCAACAAAAGGCCGTCAAGCTTGGGGTGACGGATTCGTGGAGCCTGGGCGTCGATTTGTCTAACCTGACAGTGGACAATGGCCGCCTGGAGATTTCCGAGGGTGTTGAAACTGAAGAAGGGGATTAATCCATGTCAGACGAACTATTGAGAATCGTGTTGCGGGAGACATTTCTCTCGTGGGATTTGTTGCTGGTGGTGGTCATCCCATTGGTTGCTCTGATAGTGTTGTTGTGTTGCTATCGGGGGAAGCCGCTGGGCTCTTCGGGTGCCTGGAACAGGATTGGACGACGCTTTGCCTTATTGGGGGCGGTTTTAGCGCTCACATCCGTGGTGGTGAGCCTGGCTTGCCTGTTATTCTGCCAATCCAGGCGCGTTAAGCTCAACAGGATTTACAGCGAGAAACTGAGCAAATCCTTTGAGGAGTATTTTGTCAAGAATAAGGATTTCACCGCACGAATGATGGATTTTGCCGGACGCATTGAAAAAGGGAATGGTTTTCTCCATAATCAGATTCACATCTTCGCGGAAAACCTGCCACAAGACGAACGTGAGCGGCTTGGCAAGGCTTGGGTCGCAGGAGGGTGGGGGACACGCATACTATCTGCCGGTGATGCTTTTAGCAATCTGAGCGATTCCCTCTATTGGGATGAGGAAAAGATTGAAGAATACAAGAAAGAAAACGATGGTTTACTGCCGGCAGCAGCAGCAAACAAGTATACGCCGGAACAGATAGAGGAGTATAAGAAACAAAATTGGCCCAAGCTTTATCCCATGCTGGATAGGGAGCAATGGCTTTACATCACGAACCAGATGCTGCGCAATATCGACTCTCCCAAAAATGCGATGGCATGTTTGCGCGACATAACGACTTGCTTCCAGGTGAAGGCTGGGGGGACAAAGGAGGCAGTCCCCACCAAGGAGCTCAAAAAGCTCTATGAGGTAATCCGTGACAAGGCATGTCCTACCCAGAGCAAGAAGGTCGAGGTCTATCTCTGGAACAAGCCCGCAATTCTGAAGTTTTACCAGTTTAGTCTGGCTCACCGCCTGTGGATCCGGCCGATGATTCCGGCCTTGGTTTTCCTGCTCATCGGCATGGTCATGCTGTTCAAGGGGCGGGCGATTGCCGCGGATGGTGCTCGGCGAAATCTCTTCAAATAGTCCAAGGAGAAACAAGAATGGCATCCGATATTCCAAGAAATGTCTTTGTTGCGGTGGGGAGCACAGCCATCATCGGTCTGACCAATCTCCTGACTCGCCTTAAGGAAGACGGCATCTACGACCAGAAGAAGGACGACATTTTCATTGGCATCGACTCCGACATCAGTCGCCTGAAGGGTCTCAAGGCCATTGACATGGATTCCAATCCGGTGCGAATTCATGCCATCCAGCTAGTCATGCCTGGGGCCAGCCCGGAAATAGATGTGGTCAAACGCTTCGATCCAGATTGGAAGAATATGGGAGGCATCACAGCCAATGGCGTTGGCGGTGACCGTCGACTCAGCATCACTGCACTCAATTGGACTTCCTTCTGGGATGACATTGACCTGGATCGGAAGCTGGGCAAGGGCGACCGGGTGATTTTGATGGGATCCGCTTTTGGCGGAACAGCCACGGGGATGTATTGGAATCTGGCCGAATACATTTCGCGGCGGGTTCGTTCGAAGATTGAATCATTGCCAGAGCGCACCAAGGGGCTGATCCAATTCTTTGGAATGCTATTGCTGCCGGAACGCAATACCCAGAATTCGGTGATCTACCCGCTTTATCGCAACCTCTGTGCCTTCCTGCAGGATATGCAGGTAATCGAATGGCGCAAGATCCTCGCCCAGAAACTCACGGTGAAACGCAGTTTCCGTCTGCCGATATACAGCGCCTGGGATAAACGGTCGAATTGCCTGCCCGTCTATGACCCGGAAATCTTCGATTGCGTCGAAGCTTCCAATTTGCCAATGGAGACGCTTTTCATACTTCCGACGCCAGAAAATTCGCAGGGACAGACTAAACTGTATTTCACCGAATTGGCATTCACACTCTTCTATCTAAACCTGTCCCATGGCATCGTAAGCACCACAATTGACAGCTTCAAACAAAAGCTGGAGGCTGAAGATTTGTGTTTTGGCGGTTTCAACATGGTCGTTGCACGCAGTGCCAGCAATGCAGTGTTACGCAATCGCTATTATCGGTTGTTGGCACAATGCTGGGATCGCTTCTGGAATGGCGATTTGTTAGACACCGATGACCAGGTTGGCGCTGTTTGCCAGATTATTGAAAAGAATACAATTGCCGATGACGATCCCGCAATTCTCGCTGCTCCGCTACAGAAGATGCTGGACGATATCTCTGCAAGCACCCCAGTTGAATTGCGCTGCACACTTCCTGCGCGGCTGATGGAATTTGCCCGTACTTCGTGCAGCAATCTGCCTTATGCGTGGCCGGGCATCAATACATTGATCAGGATTTGCAACCGGGATGGCAGGACAGTTTCCCCGGATGAGCTGACGCCGCTGGCGGCGCTGGTCAAGGGCTACCGCGCGGAGTATGAGAGCATGAAGGCGCGAGCCGCCAATGCTGACAACATACTCGAGAACATCACTGCGCAGCTGGAGAAGGCGGTGCGACTGCAGCGTACTCGTGGCAAATCGAAGATTGCACGGCTGGTTAATGGCGCCGATGGAGCCAAGGCCGAGGTCGCTTCCCGGCTCAAGGAGTATCTACAGACAGCCATCTATGAGCTGATCGATGCGCATCGTGCCGCCGCCACGCTCAAGAGCATGCCACCGCCTCTGACCCTGGAAGCACTCAAGGAGTTGCCGGATTATGCCAGCTCCGCCAATGCGATTGAGAAGGTCATTCGCGAAGCCACAGTCGACCAGAGGAGCAGGGTCAAGGGCTTTGTCTCTGAGATGGTTGACAACGACCTGAAATTGGATGTGGTGATTCCAGGACTGGATTTCACCCGGATGTTCCTGGAGTTAATTTTGGCAGAGGGCGACAACAGCGCCATCTCGACGATTATCAAGCGTTATGAGACCCAGGCTATCGACATCCTTCGCAAGCAAGTGGAGGGGTTGCATGAGAACAACCCGCTTAAAAAGTTACATACCCGCATTGATGCCAGCACACTGAACAGCTACTGTGCGGATGTCTTCCGGGTGAAACAACCGCAGAAGGGCATCCTTCATTTCTGCTATACCTGTGGACATTCTGGCAATATTGACTGGCCGACCTGGAGCGAATTGCGCGACGGGCTGGGCTTTGAGTCCTTTTCCCACTTCCCCGGCAAGGCCGCAGATAATGCCCGTGCCGTGCTTGACGGGACATTGCAAGGACCCGGTGAAAACATGTGGTTCCATGAGAACCATGTAGGTGACCTCTTCAAAAATGTCCAGGGGGTATGGCTGGGGACGCTGGATCTAAACCGAACCTTGTCGGAAATCCTGCAATCGGCATTTCGGGGAGCCCCGGTGGACGAATGGGAAAAGAACGCCTGGGAGGCCGAGGAACTCCACGGTTCGAGTCGACCGCGACTCATGAGCTTGCGTGATATGGTCTATCTCGGCGTTTGCCTCGGAGCTATGGAAAAGAAGATTCTTGATGTCTCCAAACTGAGCGAAATGAACTTCAATGCAACGCGTCTGAATGTGTCGTTGAAGTCACAGACTGGAACGACCATCATAAACTGCCGGAATTGCAGGCCTTCGACTCTGGGGTTCACCATCAAGCTACGGATGACCGAGGTCCGCCTGGAATGGATTGAGCGGCTGATGCAATGGTTCAACAATCAGGAAGATGGTTTTTGCCGCGATTACGGATTGAATCTGGATTCCATCGATGGAAAGCTGCTATTTGAGCGGCATTGCATCAACAAGATCAAGTTGCAGGTTCCCCCTGAGTGCCTTGCGGACATCGAAACCCTCTTTGACCGCGTCTATGAGTCCATTGGGGTGTCTCTTGCATGATCGCTCCGACAACGAACCAATTCCCCGCCGACTTGTCCCCGGACGGGCTGGGTGCTGGCGGCAGTGGCATTCCGGCAGTGGAACGGTACATGGCGCGTTATAATGCCCCCCGTGACGCACAACGGTTGCTTCGCCGGTTCTGGGAAATCTCTGACTTCCCAGAATCGTTGCTGGTGGAGTCACTGAAGAAGACTGCGGACACAGGGATCGATGACGACTATTCGGAATTCCTCCGCGGCGATGTCCTTCTGGAGTCATCGCTGGCTATGATTGGCTTTCATTTCAAGGCAGGAATTGACGCCGCGTTGCAGGCGGGCAATTGCCAATCGGAAAAGATTGCCAGGGTTGCGGCGCTGTTCCAGATGCCACAGCGCACATCAGGAAGCTACTTCGATGCGGGGATGTCTGTGGGGGAAATAGCATTGTTCCAGATGACACCGCATCCATCCGGGCACTACTTGTGTGCACTGGCACAAAGGTTCTCCGAGGACTATCCTGTCGAAGAATTTGCCTTCATGCTGGCGGAGGCCGCCATGTTGCTCTGCAGGGCTGACAGCTTTCTGCGCGACTGGGGACGCAGATTTGCCAGAATCGCCGACCGCCACCCGTCACCAATGCAGTCAATCGCCAATATCGTGGGAATCGCCATGCGGGGAGAGGCGTTGCAGGCCGACAGCTACCGCTCAACCCACCGGAGCTTCACCAATTGCGAAAATGCATTCGTGGCGTTGGTTGATGACACCAATGGTGACAATGGCCACGCACGCGGTGAAATCTGGCGCAAGAAGCGAATGCGAATTCTTGACGAACTTGGAGGCCGCTAGAAAATGGAGACGACACTGACCGCAACGGAGGTTCGTCAGCAATATGCCGATGTCGAGCTTCCGTTGCCCTGGAAGCAGATCCAAACCATTGTCATCAATGACAAACCATGGTTTGACTTGGCTGCTTTTGCGCGTTCCAACGCAATCTTCGACCTGGACTCTGATGGCAACTCTCTGATGTTCCATGTCAAGCCTGGGGAATTGGTCTGTGATGACAACAACGGACTCCCGGTCAATGAAGAGTATGACCTGTCTGTTAGTTATTCTAGCGGTCAATGGCGCATTACCATCAAATTGACCGACCAGGCGATGCGGCATTCCCGCACAGATGACGTTCTGGTCCTCATCCCCCCGATTGCAGTGGATGGTATTGATGACTTCTATCTGAGATGCAGATTCAGAAAACTCGACAGTACTCAGTTCATTGAGTCGTTGCTGGCGATTGATTTGGGCAATACCCGTAGTTGCGCCCTGCTATGCGAGGACATTCATAACATCACCCGCCATGACGGCATCCAGATCCAGAAGGTGCCTATTTTCTCGTATACTGATCATACCGTCCATGACATCGGGGTGTTTGACAGTTATGTGTCATTGGCAAGAGGCGACTCGGTGTCCTTTGCGCGGGTCGGACGGGAGGCAATCCCGGTGGCCAATACCTTGCGTGGCCTGAGGGGTAGCGGCGACTTCTACTTGAGTAGTCCCAAACGCTATTTTTGGGATGGCGATCCTAATATCAATGGCTGGAAGGCACTTGCTAATGGCAACACCGCAATTGCATTGAGCCAGTTGCCAACAGCCAGGAAATTGGCATCGCTTATGAGGGTGGATGATGTGGATGATCTTCCACGTGCAGGGATTCTGGCCGCAATGCTCATCGAAATCATCGAACAGGCTGAGGACTTCCTCAACACATCCAGCGCCTATGCCGACAACGCACAGCCTAAAGTCGTCTCCAATGTCTGTGTCACCTTTCCTGCCGGATGGAACACTCAGGAGCACGCCCGATATAAGCAGGTGATGCAGGAAGCAGTGGACGCATATCAGGCATTCCGTTGCAATGGCTACCCGCCAATCAACCTCGATGTCTCCTGTGACGAAGCCACCGCGGTGTTGCTGTGCTATGTCTACGGTGAAATCGAAAAGTACTCTGGACGTGCAGACATCTGGTTAGATGCGGTCGGTCGCAACCTCATGGATGGAGCAGGAAGCCGTGTGCGCATTGCGGTGATAGATGTCGGCGGAGGCACCAGCGATTTGGCAATCATCAATGTCCAGAACAAACAATCCGCCAATGGATTGAATCTGCAGATCGACACGTTGTACAAGGATGGCACCAACAAGGCGGGTGACCTGCTTTTGCAGGGGGTGACGGAAGGGATGCTGGTGGAAAAGTTGGCCAGAGCCACTATCAGTCCTCGTGCACCAGAGGCAATCCGTAACCGCTACATCGACCAATTTGCCCATCGACTGAACTCTCTTTCCACCACAGACGGGGTGAAGCAATTGACTCGTCGATTCTGGTTCCCCCTGGCCATCAATTTCATCAATGCCGCCACCGATGGGAAGAACGAGGTCGCTTTGCCTGATACCTTCCGCATTCTGGTGGAGGTCCTGAAGAGCCATCCGGAATGGAGCGGCAATAGCATTGAGTCATCCCTTGACTCCATCAGCATCGCTGACGACGACCGCAAGTTGCTGGATCAACATATCCTCAAGACATTCCGCGACACAGCCAAATTGTTTGGGGCGGCGATATACGCCTTCGATGCCGATTTGGTAATTCTCTCAGGGAAGACTACCGAAATACCGCAGGTGCAGCAGGTCTTCAAGAAATATTGCTATCTGCCGGAAAAACGGTTCATCCCCATGTGGAAGTACCTTATCGGCGATTGGTGCCCAGTGGCGGATGGGGGAATAATCTCAGACTCGAAGTTGACCACCGCCATTGGCGCACTCATCTATAATGTCCTGAACAACAACTTCCCCGTTCATGCGATGGAGGCGACGATCTCAACCCGGAATGCATACTGCTTGAATGAGGGAAGCAGTGTGTGGGGAGTGCTGTTCAATGGCGATTTCAGCGTCGCAGACGCCATTTTCAAGCCGGGGAAGGATGAGTCTTGGGTGGTTATGGTTGGTGGCCGCGCCAAACTGCTGGCGCGGCGGCGATTTGCGGTGGATACAACCGAGATTGCAATCAGCTGCGAATTACGCCTCAAGCCATTTTGGAAATTGAGCCGGGAATGGCAACAGCATTATGAGCGGTATCATGCCCGCCAAAGGAATGAGTTTGACATCAGTTTTGAAAACGGCGTCGATTTGGATCCCGATTGTTACCTGATCATCCGCTTAAATCCAAAGCCCCTACGGATGCCGCAAGTCGCTGTGACAATCGGCATCGACGAGAGCGATGACACCAAAAATGCCATTGTCATCAAAAAGGTTGATGGCAAATACGAGGATGGCACCCGCGTCACAAAAGATGATCTCAAGCTTCGGCTACTTCCTCGGGAACAGAACTTGTGCGGCGACATCAACGTCAAGCTACGGTTGTTCACTGATGTCAATGGCAACGGCAATGTCGTCATCGAAGAGGTGAATGGCAAATACGACAATAGCATGCCGGTCGACCGGGACGACCTTGAGATTCGAATCCGGACATCCGGGAATGAGCTCTTCTGGCTTGATTCTGGTAGGATCTGATTGCCTTTACAGACAAACTTCCAATGTAACCATGGAGATGCAATTATGACGAAAGGAATCCATTTTAACAGCCGTCTAGTTATGAGGCGGTTGTGTTTTATATTTGTCATGCTGATGTGTTCGCTGGCGCTGTCGGTTACAGCCCTTTGCAAAGACCAAGAGAATGCCAAACGACCATCAGAGGCGAAAACCGCATCGTCCGAGCCGGTCACGGCATATCACACAGAGATAAAGAAGGGGGCGGAGTCTGCAAATTGGGTGTCATGGCTGGCGATTGCCAGTACCTTCGGCGTGATCATCCCGCTGTGGTTTTTGTTGTGGAAGGGTCAAAGAAGTATCCTGGAGAAGTTTGATTCAAGGGCACAATTCAGGGGCAGTTCGTCATTCCAGAGCAACAGAGGGATCACCATTGGGGATCTGGAGAAGGAAGGCAGGAGAATTGGAGCGGAAGTTGTGATGCAGGTGTCTAGTTTGAAGACTGCAGTCGCAAATGGTCTTGACTCCTCCGGAATTGTAGGCGGATTGGCGAATTGCAAGGAGACTGTCGAGGGTCTTTCCCGAAGGATTGAATATCTCAGACAGTCATGTGCTGGCATCGAGGAGGTGGATGCCGCGGTGCAAGGTATTGGCAACCAACTGAAGGAGCTTATTGACAAGCATCCCGCGCTGGTGGATTTGGCCATAAAGGATGCAGTTGCGTTGTTGCAGGAGTGTCAGAATCAGGGAATCTTCACAGTTGACCAATTGAGGAACCGCTGTCAGGCGGCCGACGCCTATGCACAGGCATCGGAGCAGGTCAAGGATTACGGACAGAGGTTGAATGAAACCATCAGAGAGCTGGAGGAAAGAAATAAGTGCAACGATGATTTGCGCAAGTCGCTGGATTACTTGTATGGCTCGGCTGACTTCAAACCGGTGCAAGACGCACTACAGCAGGCCATGGCTGGACAGCCCGACGCAATTCAGTCTGCGGTGACCACGCAATTGCTTCAATTCTATTTGTATTCTGCGGTCTTCTCCAACGTACCAAGTCAAATCAAGTCGGCATTTGTGCGCATGGATGACAGCCTTTATGAATTGATGGGTGAAGACAGGCAGGAGACCTTGCAGGCGGTGCGGAAGGCGGTTGTCGGTTTTATAAATAATGATATCCTGCACCGTTTTGGCACCCCATACAGTGTAAGCTGGCCGGAATTGAATGGCATGGCGTCAGCTCATGAGGACTGGTATAGCCGCGAGAACAATATTGGTAACTGCATCTGCAAGGTCCGCAGTGCGCTGATTTTCAACAACGGCCAGATCATGTCCCGTGCCATAATCCAAACCCGGATATAGGAAATACAAGGGTGCGTGCGTATGTGGTGAAATGTTGAGTTGATTGGGAAACCTGCAAAGGAAAACAGTGGGTGCGCCCATTCGGGCTTTCATCCGTTAATCAGGTAGGAGGTTGCCCTCGCCTGGGGGGGGCAACCTCCTCTCACATCACCGTGCGTACCGTTCGATACACGGCGGTTTCCCGGCAACGCACCACGCGTGGTGTTGGTGTCGCTGTCTTCGGCAGTCCGTTTGTCGATAAGCGCTCCGACCCGCCCCTTGCGTTCCGCGCTACTCGCGGCTCGGCAGCCACCGTGAAGAAGGTGTTGTGTGCTTTTCCCAATGCTCGACTTACGGCAACCAGCAGTTGCTGACGCCTGCCAGGATTCGGTCCTTCCCCTCACGGGTACTATGACCTCTGCTGACTTCTCATCGCCCACGCGCATGTCGCCATGCGCCTTTGTCACCCTTCGCAATTCAATGCTCGTGTTCAGACGACGAGACCTCCGCGGATAAGCACAACCACTTTCATCCCATCCACCCGCCACATTTACGTTCCACGCACCGTGTAGTATCGGACTTCGCTTTGTTCGGCAAGCTCGTCCAGCGTGTACCGCCTTGCATGTGATTTCTGTTCGTCAGGCCGGGAATTTGCGTCCAGCTTCTTTCAGATTCCACCTCGCGATGGACACCCTTGGTGTTCGGCTATATCCTTCCCGTTGTCGGGCGGATTCGGGACTTGCACCCGTTGGAACGTGCGCTCGCAGGGCACACAAAAAAACGCCCGGTGCGTTTCCGCATCGGGCGATTCATTTTTGATGGGGGGAT
>ENA-ORPK01001131-ORPK01001131.1-human-gut-metagenome-genome-assembly--contig:-NODE-1131-length-22355-cov-14.490314_pt1 | contig 22355 bp, 22 predicted proteins | sample MGYA00242139_ERZ509068 | MGnify/ENA primary metagenome ERZ509068 (study PRJEB26280, sample SAMEA2338687) | human gut metagenome | biome: human gut; feature: human-associated habitat; material: faeces... | reverse complement strand
GTGTGCTGGTTTAAGCCGCTCACCCATACTTCCTTGTTTTGACGATGCAAAGGTATAAAGGGAGAGTGAAGTCTTTTTTCGTAGCACAAAAAAAGTTTCAAAAAAGTTAATTTTGGGAATGTAACTGCGTTTTGAAGTATGCTGTAAGTGAGATGATGTTGTTGAACTTCTTGAAATTAATCATAACGCTGAACTTTTCTTAAACGATATTGCAAATTTACGAAAAGCAAAGCATTTGCGATTTTCCGTTATACGTATAAAATATTGTTTCTATACCAACTGCTATATCATTGCCATTAATTATTTGGATAATATCCATTGGTCTCATAGGTTCATTACATTATAAAAGTAACTAACTCTTTTGATATAGTGCTACTTTCAGAGTAAACTAAATTAAATCAAATATCAGATTGTATCATACTATAGGTAGCCATGAGGACACGAAAACAACAGCAAAGAATACATCTTAGATATAAACTGCGCGCAGGCTCATTTCTTCCATCCAAAGAAATGAGCCTGCACCGCCGTATTAACCACCCCATCTTCCCCACCCTCCACCCATAATCAAATCCTTAGATACGCTGGAAAATTGCATCATAAACTGTATCTATTGTACCTGCAATGACATTGTCTGAAACATCAAATGGAAGCCAATCGGAATCTGTTATCCAGGTATTCTTCCCCTTATATAATAATGTGTTACCATCTAACTTGATAGCTGCAACCTGAACCTCTTCCACAGTGCTTTCACCGTAAAAGCACCTTACTATCCATCCAGTATCATAGGTATCCTCGTCTGTGGTTAAATCTATCTCCTTCACTTCCTTTTCTTTCATCAAGTCCTTGATGGCATTCTCAATTTCCTTGTGAAGTTCCATTCTCTTCTTGGTAAAATCTACGTATTTCATCTCATGAGTAATTTTATGGAGAGGTGGTTAGCCTCTCCGTTACCTTTAATGTTTATGCTACTATTTTATATTCATTGAAGCAGATGTAATCATCCTCATTCACATGGTTCTCTTGCCATGTTTCTAACTGAGAAATGGTTAAGGAGTCTATTTCCAAACGATTGGCAATATATTGAAGTGCCTCTTCTGAAGTATTGAAATATTCCCATTCATCCACTCCATCAATGCAAGAATTAACCATATAGCGAAATTTGAAGTATTTGCCCTCAATGTCATTGGTGGCATAAATCTCTTCACCTTCTTCTTCCACACAGAAATAGACACTCATGTCTTGATAATGCTTTTCAAGGAAATGGCGGAAGCCTGTGGCTCCCCATGCCTCTTCTGCCTCGATGCATAAAAGTCCCTCTGAAATCTCACAAGTCTGGATGAAACCACGGAGATAATAATCCTTTGTTTCACCTCCCAAAGCCCAAACGATGTTACCTTCCCAATCTTTGGATGTCTGCTCATCAAACGGCTTTCTTCTTCCCTTGTCAAACTTAACGAAAAGGTCATAAATCTGCTGAAGGTCCTCTTGCTTACCCTCGATTCGATAGCTGTTACTTGCCCAATTTGTCATATTCTTCCTGATTATCTATTTGTGAATAATACAATTCATGCTCTTCCAAATGCTCCATGATGGATGCCGCCAACTTGCAAGCCCACTCGTCTCTAAGGTCATAGTGACCCTTGTCATAACAGAAGGATAGCTTGTCAATAAACGCCATGACTACCTTGAATTTCTCATTCACGAGAAATCTGTGGTCATCAGCCAACTTTTCCCCTACTCGCTGAGCACTGCCCATCTTACCATTGACGAATCGTGAGAACACGTCCGCAAACTCTTGGTCATTTTCAGAAATTAATCTTTCCATTTCTATAAAATTTAAAAGTTCAACGATAAAATATATTCTGGATTTCCTGCAATCACTGCCTTTTTAAGACTTTTGTTCTTGGAGAATCCGAGCTTTTTTTAAAAGATACATTCCGGCGTATCCTTTACCACTATGCCTTTTTTCGTGCTTTAAAAGACGGTTGCCAAATGATGACAGAAAACCAAGCAATGCCATTAAAAACTTTTGGAATACCCTATTGCAAGGCAATCGGGAAGGCTTCCAAATAGTTTTTTATGCCATAATCCCCTTTGGGATGGTGTTTGGTGTCTGTCAAGGCATCCGTACCTTTGCAAAGAAAAAAGCAAGTGGTAAATGGGTATGCGACCCGGATAACAAGAAAAGAAGATTGAGGTGAACCATCCAAGAACAAAACGAAGAACTAGATAGGATAAAGTCTATCAAATCTGACAGTTTTTCTCCCATTACGTTCTTGGAGGTGATAAAAATCTCATAATGGTATCTTGAAAATTTTAACACTTGTCAGACGTTTTTTGGCCCAAAACGTCCGATTTTAGTTAAAAATTGAGTTTTATTATGTTTTTGCTCGCTATGAGGGAAAAAAGCTATTCCTTTGCAGCCGTATTCAGGAATTTAACAATTTAAATTACAATGGGAACATTTGGCATATTTGCTATCGTAGCAACAATCATTTTATTGGGATATTACGTGGTGATCATTACTCTTGATTGTCATAAGGAATCCCGAAAAGAAAAGAAAGAAGATGTGGAAATCATCCATACTACGGAGCAGGAAGCTCCGGAAGCTTTGGAAGAAGAAAAGCCTGTGGATGTTGATGAGGATAGTTTCATGCATGGAACAAACACTTTGGATGAACAATCTCCAAGTCAAGAAAGCGATTCTCATTCAGAGGACACCTTTGCGCAAGCTTCGGTAGAAGAAATCAACAATCTCAAAGCCTCAGAACTTCATGAAAAGATAGAGAAGGCAAAAGAGGAAATGATAACATATAAGGCAGATGCTGAGAAAGAGTACTCTATTGAGGATTTTCAAATTGGTCATCAGCAATTTGATGAAACTTCTTCTGAAATCTTGGGTTCACTCAGTCAAATAAACGAGGGTTAAAAGTATGAAGGATAACTTTAGACTATTGACATTAGCCCTGCTCATGCTTCTATGCTCTCAGGTTGCGATGGCCAACTGTGGTACAACAGATTATAGCGGCAATACCGGAAGGCTATATGATATGGTCACCTATGTGCTGACCATGTGCTCCTACGTGGCTCAGCTCATGTACGCCATTGCCACCTTGCTGTCGCTCTATAGTGCTACCAACATCTATATTAAGATGCAAACTGGAGAGGAAGGATTCACCAAGAGCGTGATTATTCTGATAGGAAGTTTGATTTTCCTATGTGTTTCCACGGTGGTCTTTCCATCATTCTTCGGTTTCCATTATGGTGTAACCGATCATTTGTGGTAAGAATCAATTTTCATTTAAAAACAATATTAATCATTTAATTTTATCTAAGTAACAATTAGCAATGAACAAAGTAATCAGTAATTTGGCTTGCGGCGCAAAACGTTGCGCCACAGCCACTGTGAAGAAAGCCAAGTCTTTCGTTTCTAACCCACGCATGGGTATGTTGGCCATGATGCTCTTGGTGGTGTCTGTTTCCACTTTCGCACAGAATGTGGATGCCGGTCTTGCAGCCATCGAGACCTCTACAGATAGCTTGAAGAAGTATGTGCCTGTGGTCACCAATCTCTGCTATGCCATTGCAGGTATCGTAGCTATCATCGGTGCCATCTCCGTGTATGTGAAGATGAACAACGAGGAGCAGGATGTCAAGAAGAGCATCATGCTGATAGTAGGTGCTTGTATCTTCCTCATTGCTGCAGCTCAGAGCTTGCCTTTGTTCTTTGGTCTGTAATGATTAGTTTATGAATACAGCAGAACAGGAGAAATTCCCAGACTTCCCTGTTTTCAAGGGGCTTCAAAAGCCCCTTGAATTCATGGGACTGAAGGGAAGATACATCTATTGGGCCGCAGGAGCCGTGGGAGGAGGATTGCTATCTTTTCTTGCAGGCTATATTGTTTTTGGCTTTTTGGTGGGACTCATTCTCCTTACCACGATGGTGGGTGTGGGTGGAACCATGATTTTTATCAAGCAGCATAAGGGACTCCATACCAAGAAGACGCCAAAGGGCATTTTTATCTTTGTCCATTCATATAAATATTTAATTTAAACTTCAAATAAAATAACTAACAATGGTTGCAATCGCAGTGATAACAATCCTCGTCGCGATCTCCATAGGTATGGCCATTTCCGTTTATGCCTTTGGCACCGGAGGTAAAAGAGCCAAAATCTTCGAGGACATTTATTTCAGCGTGGAGGATACAAATGATATGGGAATTGTCTATACAAAGGGAGGGGACTATTCTGCCATCTTGAAAATGACGAATCCCGTAAGAAAGTATTCTGCCGAGAAGAGCAGCTATTATGATTTCACAACTTTGTTTGCCTCTATTCTGCAAATGTTGGGTGAAGGCTATGCCCTTCATAAGCAAGATATATTTGTTCGCAAGCGCTTTGACATGAAAAAAATATCATCCTTGGAGGATAGAGATCCATCGAAAAGATTCCTTTCTGATTCTTATTTCCGTTTCTTCAATGGACGCACTTATACGGAACATTTCACTTATCTCATTGTTACCCAAAAAGGTAAGAATGGTAGTATTCATAGCTATGATAGTGCAAAATGGAAGGATTTCTTGGTCAAGCTCCAGAAAGTTGCGGACCGTTTAACAGGTTACAATGTGGAATGCAGTTTCCTTAGCGCAGAAGATTGCAGGGAATTTACCGAGCGCTTTTTTGCCATGGACTTCAAGCATGAGACAGTAGCCATGAGTAACTTTAAGGTTACCAACGAGGAAATAGGTATGGGAAACGAGCATGTCAAGGTCTATAGTCTTTTGGATGTGGACCAAGCTGGACTTCCTGGCACGATTCGTCCTTTCTCTGAGAATCAAGTGGGCAATGCGTCTTTCTCAGAAGACTTACTATCTAACATAGATAGCCTTGGTGATGTAGATACCTTGGTATATAATCAAGTCATCTTTCTTCCTAACCCCAAAAAGGAGATGATGAAACTGGACAAGAAAAAGAACAGACATGCTTCCATCCCTAATCCTAACAATCAGATTGCCGTTGAGGACATCAATAAGGTGCAATCTGAAATTGCCCGCAACGGCAAGATGCTTGTATATGCCCACTATAACATGGTCATCAAACTGGATGGAGGTAAGGATTTCCAAAAGACTACAAATGCCTTGGAGAATCTCTTTTCCAAGCACAACATACACATTTCCAAGAGAGCCTATAACCAGCTAGAACTCTTCGTGGCAAGCTTTCCTGGGAATTGCTTCAAGCTGAATCCGGATTATGACAGGTTCCTCACCTTGTCCGAGCCAGCCTTATGTTTGATGTATAAGGAGCACCAGCAAAAAGGAGATGATTCACCCTTGAAATGCTACTATACTGACCGACAAGGAGTGCCATTGCCTATAGACACCACAGGAAAAGAAGGTAAGGTTAAATATACCAACAATGCCAATTTCTTCGTCCTTGGTCCCTCTGGAAGCGGCAAGAGTTTCTTTATGAACACCGTGATGAGACAGTATTTTGAGCAAGATACAGATATCGTAATTGTGGATACTGGAGATAGCTATGAGGGTATCTGTCATTACTTTGAGGGAACATATATCTCTTACAGTAAGGAAAAACCTATTTCCATGAACCCTTTCAAAATTTCCAAGATAGAGTATGAGGAGAACTTTGGCGAGAAGAAGAATTTTCTCAAGAGCCTTATCTTCCAACTCTTCAAGGGCACAGATTATCCTACCAAGATAGAAGATACCATTATCAATCAGACTATTACGGAGTATTATGAGGAGTATTTCCATCCTTTTGAGCATTTCAATGCTATTGAAAGAAAGCAAATGAAGGAAATCCTCCTTCTTGAGGATAAGAAGAATGGAAAATATGACCAGTATGAAAGAGAGTTTGAAGAAAAGATGGAACAAACTCTGGAGCAGGCTTCATCAATAGAACGCAATGAACGTTTGAAAAGTAAGCTCCAAGCCCTAGTGGTTGACAGTGCTGCCACAGAGGGTGAAAAGGAAGCTGCACAAAAACAGCTCCAAAGACTCACTCCGGAGTTGGTGGAGAGAAACTACTTGCAGAGGATTGAGCGTAAGATTGATAAAATCGAACGGCAAAGAAAGAACTTAAAGGTTGCGGAGTTATCCTTCAACTCTTATTATGAGTTTGCCTTGGAGAGAATCCCTCAGCTCATCTTGCAGCAGAACATTGAGTTTCCCATCCACGACTTTGCGGCTATTCTGAAGCCTTATTATAAGGGTGGCGAGCAGGAGAACATTCTGAACAATGACTTGGACAGTACACTTTTCGATGAAAAGTTCATAGTCTTCGAAATAGACAAGGTAAAGGATGATCCTGTGCTCTTTCCTATCATTGTCCTCATCATCATGGATGTCTTTACGCAGAAAATGCGTATTAAAAAAGGTCGAAAATGCCTAGTTATCGAGGAAGCATGGAAGGCCATCGCCACTCCAGTCATGGCCAACTACATCAAGTATCTCTATAAGACTGCCAGAAAGCATTGGGCGATGGTAGGTGTTGTGACCCAGGAAATCCAGGATATTACTTCCTCTCCTATTGTTAAGGAAGCAATCGTGAATAATTCAGATGTGTTCATGCTTTTGGACCAGAGCAGGTTCAAGGACAAGTTCTCGGAGATCAAGGCTGCCTTGGCGCTGACAGATAATGACTGTCAGAAGATATTTACCATCAATGCCCTGGACAATAAGGACAATCGCTCTCCTTTCATGGAAGTTTTCATCAAGCGCGGTTTGGTGGGTGATGTCTTTGGCGTGGAGGAACCACCGGAGTGCTACATGGCGTATACCACTGAAAAGCAAGAGAAAGAAGCTCTAAAGCTATATAAAAAAATGCTTCGTTCGAACTATCAGGTAGCACTTGAGACTTACGTCAGAGACTGGAAACTCAGTGGCATAAAGAAGCCACTGGAGTTTGCCCAACTTGTTCTCAAGGAACAAAAGGTATTCAATTTTAAAGACAAGAAAAATCATGATGCGTAAAATCATAGCATTCGTTTGTTTTGCCATATTTTTGTTCTCTCGGGCGCAGGCCTTGAGCTGGCACGCAGTCAACGTGGATTATACCACGGCGGCAGCCATGTCGGCAGCCTACGCTACGGAAGCCTTGGAGGAGAGCAACACAGCTACACATATCAGTAAAATACTGGAGCATTACAAAACGGCAGGTATCGCATCTGCCGGCATTTTCCTGAGCAAGAAGAAAGAGAGAGAGGCCCGCCGGAATCCAGGCTTGTTTGCCACGGAGGAAAATTACTATTACCATAGAATATTCAGATTGGTAAAGGATGGCATCATGCCTAAGTTCATCACAGTGGCTGGCAAAATGATCAAGCAGCCAGAGAATGCACTCTATTGGGGACCTTATCTGTATAAGACCACCCATAATGTCGAAAACCTCTGCAAACAGTTTGAGTGCGTGGTCACCAATGGCAAGTTCTCCTTCAAGGATATCCAATTCTTGCTAATAAATGAGAAGCTTCAAAAGTTATTCGACTTGGCGCAGCTTGCTGATGTGGACTGGAAGAGTCTTTTTTCTAAGCTTGGAGAGTTTGGCAAGGGAATTTCCCAGGATGACATCGCTGATGATTTCAAGCATTTGGGCAGCGTGATTGCGCAAGCAGGTAAGGTGGCCTTTGACCATAATCTGGAGGATGTCACCAAAATTGGAGGTATCTTTAAGGCCAAGCCCAGGGAGATAGCCAGACTCTATGAGAGTTTCAGGGATAAATACAAATCCTTCAAGAATGCTACTAATGTCAAGGAGATTCTTTATACCGTGATTGGTGAAGGAGATGAAGCCGCAGTGGATAAATTATTCCAAATCAGTGATTATAATATTTCTGGTTATATTTCCTCCTATATAAAAGAAATGCAAGGACAGTATTATACCCAACGTTGGTATATTTATCAGCAAGATGCAGGAAGCAGAGTACTTTGCGACTACAATCCTGCCGGATATAACAATTGGGGAGACGCAGGATGGAATCTTGATTGGTTTGTCCATTCCAGTGGGAAAAAACGACAGAACTATTCTGTAATACCTTGCTACAAGTATCTTACTGAAGCGGAAGATACCGAGCTCAAGGACAAACTTTTCCAAAGATGTGAGTGGAATGAGGCTAAATGTAATGAGTATAATATCCAAAACCCTGGTCATGACTGCACCATTACCTATGTTAAGAGACATGAGGACAGAAACCGCCACTATGGAGGAGGCTTGTTCAGCCATTCTTATGATGAACGCTATTGTTTCCATTCTTACCGTGTTAAGGTGAGAGACCAATGGGATATCAGGGAAGATGTTTATGAGGAAATATTTGACTCACAGACCATGGACAAGACCACCTTCATGAAGAGAATGCAGGCAAGGCTTCAGGGTGTTATTGATGAGCATGAAAAGTTTCTTGGCGAACACCCTACTATCTCTTTCAAGCTAGGCAGTGACAATCCACGCTACTATACTATGGCCGATGAAAGGAAGATGCAAGGCTGCTCTTCTGTGAGTTTCCTTGCAGCCTGTGAGGATGGAGCCTCCTTGGGAGAAGGAAGTTTCAATTGGAAAGAAAATGGTAATCAAGGTGGCTCCTTGGAATGGCCAAAGTCCAAGGACTTTGCCATGGAAGCAACGCCCAACTTAGCGGATGATTCCTCCAAGGCACTCATTGAAAAACAAAATAAGCTCAATCAGCAAATAGCGAATTTGAAAGCTGAAATCAAGGAGAATGATACAAAGCAGAAAAATCTCCTTTCCAGGATTCAACAGGCCAAGTTTAGCAAGAATTATCCGCTGGCCAATAAGTTGGATGATGAGTATAATGCTCTTTCCAATGAGAACGCCCTGCTTAAACAGGACTTGCGACAGAAAGAACGCATGCTTTCTGAGCTCAATCAGGCTTTGGATGATTATTACAAGGACTTGGGCGACAATCTTTCTGGTTCCTATCGTATCCCATCCAACATGGCAAGCCTCGCTTCCATGTACCACTTGCAGTGGGCGGATGAAGGAGAATGGATTCAGGGGAGCGATGAATATGTATTCGTAAGACACGCTTACTGTCCGGATGCCAAAAGTCAAGTTACTTACACAGCTACGTTGAAGCTTTCTCGTAAGCCTCGTTATGCATTGGGCATCCGCATCCATAGAGCAATCTTGTCCGTGGATTTTAAGTTAACCTCTAGTAGCAGCTCTGAAAATGTATTGGAGGTCATGCAGTTTGACATGAACAAGAGTGAGAAGGAACGGGCTGATGAAGTCAACGAGAGAATGCGCAAGTGGATGGATGACATGCCGAACTGTAGCATTTCCATGAGATACAACTATCAAAGCCAGACAAAAGATGATGAGGATGATGAAGATGGGATTCATCTGCTCTTGGCCAGTGACCGTTTGCAGGTGGCTCGCTATGTGGAGCAAGAACTGACCCGCATCTATGCTCAGTTGGTTCTCATAGAAAAGGTGATGACACAAAGGGAATGTGTTCTGGATTTTCTCAAGCGACAAATATTCGATGTGGTTTCCAGGAGATTGAGGAACACGATTGCATCCTATGCTCTTCAAAGATGGGAAGAAGCCAGTCTTCGGGCCATGAAGAGGTGCTCTCCCCTGGAAACGGAACAAAAGCCAACCAGTCAGAAACAAAGTAAACAATAAGTATCAAGTATGAAATACTCCATTATAAAAACAATGGTCAACCCTCTGACACTCTTGCTTCTATTCTTGTTGCCTTCTCATGTTTGGGCACAGGATGACGTTGGCAGCTTGGAGGCAATGATTAAAAACCACAAGACGGTAAGAACCGTATTGGAAGTAAGAGCCATCTCTGAACTAGGCGCATATACCTATCATAAGAAAACTTCCAAAAAAATAACGGACTATAGGGAGATAGAACAAAAGCTCGATCAATATAAACGTTGCTTTGAAATTGTGGACTTGATTTTCAAGGGAACTGCCACGGCCTTTCATGGGGTAAATACCTATGAGAGCATCAAACATAATATCACTGGATATTGGAAGCTCATAGATACATACAATGAGAAAATCCTCTCTCGTGGTGCCATCTGGTCATCTGATACGCTGATTGTCAACACCAGCAAAAGAGCCGTCAAGGAGGTTGAGAAGTCCGTTTTAAATCTCTATAAGTCATATTTGGATTTATCTTTGATTATTTCTGGTGAGTCAGAGTGTACTACAGCCAACTTGATGGTCATTCTTAATTCCATCAACGAGAGTATGGATCATATTGACTATACCATCTATCATGCCTATTTGGACATTCATACCTATATGACCATCAGGCTTGGGTACTGGAAAAAGGAGATATTCATGGCTCGTACCATCAAAGAGATCGTCAAGGACTCCTATACCAGATGGTTGGCTGCTGGTGATGAAGCTCATAACTGCTTGCAAGACAAGAAGTCTGTTACTCATGCTCCCCTGGGTGGCGGCAGTTTGATTGGAGGAAGAAAAGAAGATTAAACTTTAAAAAAGCAATTAAAAGATATGAAACGTAAATTCAAACAGTTGATTTTAGGTTTGCTGTGCGCAATGAGCCTACATGCTGGTGCTCAGGAAGTGACCTATGTCCATGAACGTGACATCATGAACCAGTTCACTACCATGGAGACAGGTGCAGGAAGCCTATCCCCTGCCTGGTATTATAACACATTTCATAAGAATTATCAAAAAGATGCCAATGCAAGAAACAAATTGCTCTACCGCACGGAGGTCATGGGCTACACGACCCTGGAGCAAGACTTGGCAGAGAAAGTGGATTCTGATTACACCAAGCGAGCGAAGGTGGAAGCTATCAACATTGTTTCAAGGTCAAGTGCCAGTGACCTTTCATGGGTACTGGAGAAAAGCAAGCTCGATGGTAAGATGGAGATCTTTAACAAGAACATCAACAATATTGTATCTTATGGTGGTTCCCCCAATGACTACCAATCTTGGAGAAATCTCTACAATTGTTTTGAGACCGCCATCAAGATTACCCATGAGTCCTATCAGGACTTGGGTAAGAGGAAGAAGGAGTACCTGGCCATCTATCAGGATGTGGTCAAAAGAAATCTGACTCTCGTCAAACAATTGCTTTATTGGAATTCCTTGAAAAAGAGTAAAAAAATATCAGAGCAAGCCGTCACCCCGGAGCGACTTTCTTCTAATGTTGTCATCGCCAAGGATGCTTATAAACGCTGGCAAGCGGCCATGGCGGTGGATGGCTTTGCTAAGGAAAAACCCTAGAACTTTAAAAAATAGAAAAATATCATTATGGCATTTACATCATTATTCTTAGATACTTCTGTAGGTAGCACTATGACGGGAATGGGCGATTATATCTCGGACCTTTCAAAAACCATAGGCGTGGATTTATTCGAGGAAGATATAGACAACGTTGTATTTCAGACCAACGAGTTCCTTTGTAACGCTGATTTCATTGGTTCCCAAGGTCCGTTTTGGTGGATTTTGCAGATGTGCATGGCTCTTGGAGCACTTTTCTCCATTCTTGTGGCTGGTGGCATGTGTTACAAGATGCTTGTCAAAGGGGAACCCATTGACGTGATCAAAATCATGAAAGTGATGGGTATCGCACTGGTTATGTGCTTCTGGTATCCTTCTTCTACCAACAATAATGGAAGCATCTTGGATGCCCTCGCATTTATACCTAACTGCATAGGTTCCTATACACATGACCTATATGAGGCGGAGGCCATACAGGTGAGTGAGAAATATAATGAGTTGATGCCGCTGGTACAGAAACGTGACTCACTCTATCGAAAAATAGCACCCAAGCAAGAGGTTGCCAAGGAATTGATTCTAAGTGAAATCGTTCAAGATGCCTCTATGCAAGTGGAAGATATCGAGAGTAAGCAAGAAGGAGAAGCCATGGTGCAGGAGGCTGCTGACCGTTCCGTTTTTGCAGGTCTTATCATAGGACTGGATAAGATTGTGATGTTCTTTGCTCTCGTCATTTATCGTGTAGGATGGTGGAGTACCATCTTCTGTCAGCAGATATTGTTGGGTATGCTCACTATCTTTGGCCCTATCCAATGGGCTTTTTCTGTCCTTCCAAAATGGGAGGGAGCCTGGGCTAAGTGGCTTACTAGGTATTTGACGGTTCATTTCTATGGTGCAATGCTTTACTTCGTAGGTTTTTATGTCCTTCTGCTTTTTGACATTGTCATCAGCGTTCAGGTGGAAAACTTAACCGTGATAACAGCTGGTAAGGGTGAGATGACAGGCTACATTCATAATGCCTTTATGACTTGTGGCTATTTACTTGTGGCATCAATTGTCTCACTGAAGTGCTTGAATCTGGTTCCTGACCTGGCAGCTTGGATGATTCCTGAAGGTGACACAGCCTTCAGTACCAGAAATTTCGGTGAGGGTGTGGCTGCGTCGGCCAAGCAAAGTGCCATGAGCCTATTGCCAAAGGGATAAATTTGATTAATAACGAAAATACTATTATGGCAGTATTAAAAAACGTAGAAAACAAAATTAAGATGGTGATGATCATCAGCAGCCTTTTTCTCATGGGCTGTATCGTCATCAGTTTGGGCAGCATCATCATAGCCAGAGGCATGGTCAGCGATGCCCATAAAAAAGTATATGTGCTGGATGGAAATGTACCAGTGTTGGTTAGACAAACATCCATGGAAGAAACCTTTGAAGTGGAAGCCAAGAGTGATATTGAGATGTTCCATCATTTATTCTTTACGCTCGCTCCTGACGATAAGTACATTCGATACACCATGGAGAAAGCCATGTATCTCATTGACGAAACAGGCTTGGCACAATATAATGCGCTCAAGGAAAAGGGATTCTACAATAATCTCATTGGTACTTCCACCATCTGCAGTATTTTCTGTGACAGCATCAAACTCAACAAGGACTCACTTTCATTCACCTACTATGGCAGGCAGAGAATAGAGCGAAGAACCAATATCCTGATGCGTCAGATTGTGACTGCTGGCAGCTTGAAGAAAGTCCCCCGAACGGAGAATAATCCTCATGGCATTTTGATTACCAACTGGAGAACGCTTCTGAACAAGGACTTGGAAGAGAAAAAGAAAACGGAATACTAACATATACATGAAAAAAATATGAGTTTAAAGAGAATGGTCTTGGGCGAGCAAATGCCCAGCAAGGACGATCCAAAATATAAGGAACGTTACGAAAAGGAAAAACGAGCAGGTATGAAATTCGCTGAGAAATCCGGAATCAATTTCTTGGCAGCTCGCCTACAGATGATGGCTAATAAACATCGCATTGGATTTCTTGCTACGGTATTTACCATAGTCATTGGATGTTTTACCATCAATGTGGTGAATCTGGTCAAGTCTTACAAGCAACGAAGTCATGAACGAATAACGGCCGTAGAAAAGGTAGATTCAGCCTTGCATAAGCCACAGCATAACAATTAACAAGCATTGCAATGATGAAAGTTAAGAATATAAACTTTAAGGAAGGAAAGTATTGGATGCCCCTTCTTGTTTACGTACTTTCTCTCTTCGTGGGATATTTCGTAATCGACACCTTCAACTTGGATATTAAGGATACAGGCAATGCCAACCTCAAGACCACGGACTATCTGTCCAGTGCGCTTCCTGATGCCAAGACAGACTCACTGCTTGGTAGCAAGATGGATAACACGGAGCGACAGTATGGTAAAATAACAGACCTTTCTGGTATTGAGAGTGTTGAAAACGACCGTGATTCCGTCAATAAGAAGGAAAACTATGAGAGTCAATATAACGAGAAGGAGGCTGAACTTATCAAGCAACAGCAGGCAGAACAGGAAGAACTGAAGAAACTTCGTGCCATGCAGAATAAGGTTCGTCAAAATGCAAGCCGAAATTCGTCATCCTCTAATGAGTTTGTTGCTCCTGTAAGTGATTCTGAAATCGCAAGGCTTCAGCGACAACGCAGGAACAGGGAATGGGAGGAAATGAATCGAAACCTAGCCGGATATACCAATTCAGAATTGGATGAACAGAACTATCCAAACCATGTGGCAGACAAATATGATAGAGGGACTTTCAAACGAGAGCAGGCGTATCAGACTGGAAAAAGCATGGATGCAAATCCACCATATCCAAAGAGCAAGGAAATAGATGAGGAGAAACCTCAAAAAGTTACAAAGAAGACCAAGGAGGTATCTGAGTATTTCAATACCTTGGGTATGGAAAAGGGAAAAACTAAGCTTATTTCCGCCATCATTGATGAAGATGTGAAAGCCGTGGATGGAAGTCGCGTCCGTCTTCGCCTGTTGGATGACATTGAAATAGGTAACCTTACGGTCAAGAAAGGAACCTATCTATATGCTCAAATGAGTGGCTTTGGCAAGCAACGGGTCAAGGGAAAGGTAGAAAACATCTTCTTCGAAGAAGAGATTCATAGGGTGAGCTTGAACATTTATGATACTGATGGATTGGAAGGACTTTATGTTCCACAAAGTAACTTCCGTGAAACAACCAAGGACATAGCCTCGTCTGCCACCCAGGGAAGTAATCTGACGGAATCCAGTACTGGAGGCGCTGGTATCAAGAGTTGGGCAAGCCAAGCTATGTCTAACGCTACCCAAAAGGCCATGAGTGCCCTGGGAAAGGGAATCAAGAAGAACCGAGTCCGTCTCAAGTATGGTACCAAGGTTTACTTGATAGACTCATCTCATAAATAATACGACAAAATTATAAATCAATTGAAATCAATTGCGACAAGATATTGATTCTGTCGCATATTATAAAGTAAAACAATATGAAAAAATTGAAGAATAAAGCATGGGCATTGCTGTTTGCATGCCTTTCGGTGGCTACGGCACAAGCACAGAAAACCAGTTATGACATGGAGCAAATTACAGTGAATGAGCATGTATCCACTATTATCACGGCCTCTGAGCCAATTCGTCTGGTGGACATCTCTACAGACTCCATTGTGGGTGATAAGCCTCTGGAAAATGTCATACGCCTCAAGCCTACCTCAAGTTATCACAAAGATGGCGAGCTCATGGGGATTGTTACCATTATAACGGAACGCTACAGAGTTCAATACGCCCTTGTTTACACAAGTAAACTGCAAGAGGCTGTTACGGACAAAGAGGTAGAACTGATTGAGCGCAACGCCTTCCATAACCCTGAGGTTTCCATGTCCACAACTGATATGGTGTCTTATGCCATGAAGGTATGGAACTCACCAGCAAGATATAGAAGTACATTCACTAAACATAACAAGATGCTGATGCGCCTTAACAACATTTACGTGGTTGGCGAATATATCTTTGTTGATTTCTCGGTAGAAAATCAAACAAATCTTCCATTCGAGATTGACGAGCTGCGCTTTAAACTCATGGACAAGAAGCAGCAGAAGGCCACTAATGTCCAAACATTGGAGTTAAAGCCTGCGCTGCTTCTAGACAGAAGTTGCAATTTCAAGAAAGGGTATCGTAATATTGCTGTATTGAAGAAGATGACCTTTCCTAACGACAAGGTATTGAGCATCTCTCTGAGTGAAAAGCAAATTAGCGGCAGAAACATATCCATCAATCTGGATTATGAGGATTTGCTTGCTGCGGATTCCTTCGACTCCATTCTATTAAGAGAACAATAAAGTAACTGTAGCATATGGACAAAATAATCACGAAATTCAAAAAAGCAGTACTTATGTCCTTTATGGTCATAGGTATTCCTACCAGTATGGTGGCACAAAGTCATGGAAGCCATCTTCAAGTTTCCTTGGGTGTCTCATATCCCAAAACCATGGAAGCTACTCTGGCATATGAGAAAGAAGGTGACTATCATCATGCATGGGAGTACTTTGGTAGTTATTCTATTCAATATGCAGATGACCCGGAAGCTGGACACATTACTCCGAAATCATTTTGGCATCATTATAACATCTGGATGATTGGCGTTGCTTATAAGCCCTGTGTAACAAGAGGCCGGAACCATCACGGTAGCTTAAGAATCGGTGCCAGTGCTGGTAGTGATTTTGAGAAAGCTATAGGTGCTGCTCATTTGGGGTATGAACATACTTATAACCTATATGATGGTTGGAGAGTATTCTTTGCTATCAAGGAAGACATTACCATTAGAGCTAAAGATCGGTTCAGGACTGGTGTTTCACTGGGAGTTAAGATTCCATTATAATTAAAAGACAATGAGAAGAACATATTTTTCTATTTTTTGCGGGCTGTTTGCTATCATTTTACAAAGTCTGTTGGTCTCGTGTGATGAGCATGAGCCAACAGACCATCAATTACATGTTGGCTATGTTCTGTGTGATGACCACAGCTGTATGGATACTCAAGCTTATTTCAGTCAATCCACCAAGAAAGCGGTGGGTGTCATTTTTGCCGAGGCCACGGATGAGCATCCTGCCCTTGCGGTAATGCTCCAAGAAACCCGGGGGGCTTTTTGTGACTCTCTGGGATTGGAGAATGGTACAAGTCAGGATATTTCCGCTTTCGATGGCCATACCAATACCATTGCCATGTTCCAAAGCAAGTTTAAAAAAACAGGTAAGGGCTGCCCAATTGCAGAAACCATGTTTCATTTTCACAGCGGAGGGCAAAGTGACTATATACCTAGCGTGGCAGAACAACGCCTATTGGTAAAAAGTGCAGCTTATATCAATGGTATCATTGAGAAACTGGGTGGAATCCCCATTGATAAAACAGATGATACTTGGTACTGGACCTCTACAGAGGTCAAGGAGAATCCAGGCTATCAGGCATGGTTATGCTCCACTACCGGTGGAGGTATTATAGAGACACCAAAGACCGAGATTCATAAAGCTCGTGCCATTGTTAGAATCAATTATCCAGTTCATTAACTTCACAATACATCATTATGGCATTTTGGAAAGAATTGGGCGTGGCAGCCTTGGAAAAAGGCAAGAGTTTCTTCCGTGGAGGAAAACAAGCCCTACATGCCACAAAAGAGACAGAAACCATCGTCAAGGGTGCCAAGGTCAGTCCTTTAGGTGCTGAAAAAGGTAAGGCAGCCCTATCACCTATCTCAAAGGAGAGATCATTGCCGAAGTTTAACTTCATTCCTTCCTTCAATGGTAGGTTAAATTTTTCCATGAAGGATACTTGGAATAATTTGTGGAAAAGAACCCCAAAGGAAGTTCCTATGACAGTACAAAAGGCAACTCCTACCCTCTCCTTTACGGATAGAATGAAGAATTGGTTTCATAGATTTTCTCCAAAACCTTCTGTAACGGAGCAGACTTCACAAGTGATGCCTTCGATGAAACCCGCAAGAAACCCCATATTTAAAGACAGCGGTTATCTTTCTTGGGAGAATTCATTGCCAAAGGCATCTTTTAAACCGAATTTCAACCCTATAGCTAAGGCAAAAGAAGCTATCAGGGGAAAGAAGGATGTAGCTGAAGAAACGATCAAAGCAGAAAAGAAAGTTGCTGAGGAAATGAAATCCAGCACAAAACAAGCAACAAAGGAAGCTCCGAAGACAACCGAAAAGGCAGCTGAGAAAGTAAAGAACGCCAAGGAGGCTGAAAAAGAAACTGCCAAGGAAGCCGCCAAGAAAGAAAGTACCTTAAAGAAGACAGCAAGATTCTATGCAAAGAACCCAAAAACATTGGGATGGCACTCAGCTTTCGCTCTTGGAGCATATGGCATCGCTTCAGGAGATGGCTTCCTGAAACCTCTTTTGTATGTATTGGGTGGAAATAACGCCTCAGAGAATGGACTTGGTGGTATGGTAGGACAAGCTGTAGCTGGTGATAATGCCCCAGACATATATAATAAGGTAACCGATGCTGCAGGAGCAGTAGTGGATGAAGGTGTGAACCTTTATCAGACAGGAAAAGGAACGGTGGCTGGTGTTGCTGACGAAGGTGCTAATTTGTATCAAATAGGAAAGGAATATGTAGGTAATGGCATGGTAGAGAATGACCAAGGTGGCTATTCGGATCCAAGTACACAATCTTATCCAAATCCCTACCAGAATCCTTATCAAGGGAGCCATCCTTATCAGAATAACCCACAAGGTTATGGGCAGGATGGTATGCTGAATACGGTTATGAGCGGCATGAACCATGCCGTAAATGAAATAACAGGCGGCAGTGTCTCTAAGATGAACATCTTGAGTCTAGCCGTAGCTTCCTATATGATGTTTGGAAGATTTGGGTGGTTGGGCAAGGCTGCCAGCTTATTGCTGGGTGGTATGACTCTTAAGAATATCAACCACCGTCAGGCAGGCTATCAACAAATGCCTATCCAACAACCCCCAAGCCAAGGCTATCAGCAAGCTTCACCACCTAATGGCTATTTGCAGTCTGCAGTTAGCATCCCGTCCTCAAGTGTGTCACAAGACGCAGAAGAGGATATCGCTCAACGCCCAAGAGGTATGGGGCTTTAGTCAATGAATAATAATTTAATTTAGAGAACAATGAAAAAGAATTATCAAGATATGCTCCTGGAGTCAAGAAGTGGATTTATGATGCCCTTCGCTCTGGGCGACGATGAAGAATTGCAGACCACGCTGGGATATGGTGAGCAAAGACATCCATCCAATGGAAATCAGTTCCACCACCAAGGGGTGGATTTACTAACGAATGGTAAAAGTCTTTATGCCATTGCCACTGGTACAATTATCGGTGTTGGACATGATTCCATCCATGGAAACTATATTGTTGCCAAATACGGAAAGTATGAGGTAAAGTATGGGCATGTTGAAGAAGCTTACTGTCCTTATGGAACAAGCATCAGAGCAGGTCAGGAAGTGGGGAAAAGCGGCAAGTTCCTTCATCTGGAAGTACGATTTGATGGAGTGAGCATTGACCCGATGGAGTTCTTGGGTATGATTTGGGCTAACATACAACAGCTGGCAGCGATGGGTATTAGCAATATGCCTAAGCCAGAGAAACTGGGAAACCAAGAGGTCAAGACAAACTATGACAAGGAGCAGGATGAAATTCTCATGATGATGTTGCGATGGCTGCCGAACTATATGAATGAGCTTCGTACTGGCAGCTATCAGCCACCAGAGAGAATGCAGACGCACCTGCGCCATATTTTCTCAGAGGCAGCCAACAGAAATTATCTCTTTGAGAAGATGCCCAATATGGGGAATCCTCTAGGATTATCAGAGAGGAGCGTCCCTCTTGCCGAGAAAGTACAAAATCTTTTGATTGAGGATTTCTTGAGCTATGTGATGCTTCGACACGATGCATACCCTGCTTCCTGGACAGAAACTCAAAAAAAAAACTTTCTGATCAAGTTGCCTCAGACGGCTTAGTGATTGACCCGCTTTCAGACTTGGCTATAGATGTAGAGAGCTTTGATATCAAGCATGAAGCCTACGTCTATTTTGACTCATCTGGCAGAAGATGTTGGACCAAAGCCTGGTTCAATGGAAGGGAAAAGGGTGAGAAAGCAATAGAGATTACACGAATGCTAGCCATCAAGTTCATCAATGACGAGATTTCGCAAAATGACTGGCTTATCCGCTTCTATCCTAAGCAAATGTCGGTCTATCATAAGGCCATTGAGCAGGCACGCCAACAATTACTTTCATTTTAAACACCATTTTATATGGCAAAGGACTACGATTACAAGAATTTATCGGAGATTGACTATTGCATGCGCCAGTACTTTAGCAAGTACTTAGCGCCTACGCTTATCAAGGAAACCCGACAGCTTAAGCATAATCAGATTAAGGAATTTACTGAGCAACTTCAAAAGAATGCCTCACCCTTTGTTCCTGTGAATGTACAACTTCAAAATACAGACATGCAGCTTAAGGCTGCAGGTAAATGGTATAAGAAGTCTTCAGATGATGTGATTAAGTTTTGCAAGGATAGATGGGGAAAGGATACTAAGTTCGCCAAGGACTATCAAACTTTTCTCAACTCTTTCTATAGGGAGTTGGTCAGAATGTATGGAGGCAAGGAAAATGAAAAGCTGGCTGTATTTGCAGAAAAATATGTTGCCAATAGATTCCAAGGTCTTATCGTTGAACAACTGGCACGGGAGCAAGTCCCCAAAAACAGTGCTGCCTATATCGCTAAGAGAGCCATGGAAGATAGCCTTTTGGGGTTATTGCCCAGTATTGGCCCTAAAAAAGGAGAATTGGATGATACCATTGAGAAAAAAGCGGAAGATATCTATAGCCCCAACATCGCCGAAAAAGCAACTGCCATAGGGGGATCCATGATGATAGATGCTGGCTTGACAGGTGGATATGGCAGCGGTAGTTCACTTCTGGTGAAAGGTGCCACCAAAGCAGGCATCAACGTTACACCTAAAGCAGCAGCATTTTTAAACTCAGCTTGGAGTGGAGCCGTAATAGATGGCGGATTAAGGACGGGCTTTGCCATCCACCAAGAAAATACATGGCAAAACGAGAAATATGCCAAAGAGGATTGTAAGAATTTGTTAGGTGATCAGGATGCTCAGAGGCACATCCAAAAAGGAAGTGATAGTATCAAGCGTGCCAATACTGTTGGAATATACAAGCTCAATGGTCAACTTGAAAGAAAGATCAAGACCTTTATCCCATCCTTCTCTGATAGAACCAAAAAGGATATGGATCATGTTTATAGCCAGCATAAGAATCAAACTGGCAAATTGCTAAACATGATAAGAACGAGTTTTTCAAAACAGGCTATTCCATTCGATACTTCTAGCAAGATACCTCAATGGATGCTCAAGCTTGGTGCAAAAAGATGCCAGCAATGTGCTTCAGGCTTTTATTCCATTGCGATGGAAATGTCCAGAGACGGTAAGGCATGGATAAGTATTGGAGGTAAAAGAATGACTCTCAAGCAAGTGAGCCAACGAGCCTATGACTATGCCGCGGCAGCACAAGTTTGTGAGAAAAGGCAAGGTTCATATACAGCAAGGGCTAAAAAAAATGATACTAGAGATCCAAATATGGATAGTTTCAATCAGCAAAACAAAATGTCAGGCCCAACTAGCACAAACAACTCTGGTTATACACCTTCCTTTTCATCGGAACAGAACTCGCCTTTCTCTCAAACTCCAAACACTCTTGATACTGGTAATGGTATTTTTAATGCCTTTCCAACGGAGTTGACAGAGGGCTGGGGAAATGCCTTGCAACATGCAGGCTTGTCTGACTTTAGTGATGTGACCAAGAATTTGGGTTATGTACTTGCCATGCTCCCTGACATGATTATTGGTATGTTTACGGGTAAGAATCCTAACCTGCAGTTAGAGGACAACTTATTACCTTTGGCTTCCATATTCGGTGGCTTGTTCATCAAGAATCCATTGCTCAAAATGCTTTTGTTGGGATTCGGCGGAGCCAACTTGCTCAATAATGCAGGGCATGCAGCTCTTGGTCAGGCCAAAACAAGTAGCGAGCCAAGAAAAACATATAAGCAATATGAGGAAGAATCATTGAATTCTCGTATCACTTCACCTGTTATAAAAGGAGGCTCAATGATAGCTAATATTGATGGTAAGCCCTGCGTCATTGGTATTTCTGAAAATGCCATTGATGCTTATGAAAAAGGCTATTTGCCTCTTTCAACCCTATCAAATGCCGTTCTCAAAAAATATGATGAGAATCAGGCTTTTGCAGAAAGAGAGTATGACAGAACGCTCAACAAAGAAGAATCCAACACCAAGGTTATGGGTATTAGATGATTAAAAATAAGAAGAGAGTCATAGGTTGTAATTAAGAAACCTATCGTCTCTCTTTTTTTCATACAACAATCATACCGATGTGTTCGTTCATATTGAGTTGTTATGTTGTGTACAACATAATATTTAATATGTTGCGTAGTCAATTATGTTGGCTTCACATCAGAAAAACTTATCCACAAAGGATTCTTTTGATTTCTACACAACATAGATTTTGACTACGCAAAGGTACTATATTATTTTAAACTGAGTCCAATTGAAAAAGTCCCGAATTATATTTTTTGTCTTTGTAACTTATTGACAATCAATAGCACGTTTTCGTAAAAATGACTTTTTAAATGGGCTTAAGACTTAATACTTTCTTTTGAATTTAGACGAAAGGAGTCATATAGAATGGTAGCAAAAGAGTGTTGCCATCCTTCTGCAAATCCTTGCCATAAAACAGGTATTTTTGCAAGACAACTTTCGAGAACTTCTCACTAAAGGCATCAAGTGAGGCATGCGACTTATACCCCGAAGATTTAACCTCTATCGGGCAAATCTTGGAACCACGAGACACCAAAAAGTCTATCTCATAATTGTGAGTAGCATCCTTAGGCCAAGTGTAGTAAAAAAGTTCATTGCCAGAAGCCGTCAGCATCTGTGCCACTAAGTTCTCATGTAAGCGGCTCCGCGTTTATACCATTGTAGCTTTCTCGTTTGTTCGTACCTTTGC
>ENA-ORPK01001123-ORPK01001123.1-human-gut-metagenome-genome-assembly--contig:-NODE-1123-length-22537-cov-6.150698_pt1 | contig 22537 bp, 23 predicted proteins | sample MGYA00242139_ERZ509068 | MGnify/ENA primary metagenome ERZ509068 (study PRJEB26280, sample SAMEA2338687) | human gut metagenome | biome: human gut; feature: human-associated habitat; material: faeces... | reverse complement strand
CCGACACAATGCGCAAGTGCCGGATAGGAACGGCAAAATTTTTTACACTTCTATTGCTTCTTTATCATACATCAATAAAATCGCAAGGGATGAAACAGCTCATGGCGGGCGGCGGTGTGGCGCTCATCGGTATGATCCTCGTGCCGCTGCTCAAAGGGCTGTTCGGTTAATCCCGTCCATGCCGCAATGTAAAACCCTTCGCCCCTGCCCGCCTGACGCGGGCGGGGGCGGGAAAGGAGGGCTGACCCATTGGATTTGATATGGGAAAAATTCACCGAATGGCTCAAGGAGCTGCTGGTCGGGGGCATCATGGACAACCTCACTGGCCTCTTTGATAACGTCAACGCCAAGGTCGCGGAGGCGGCGGGACACATCGGCAGCACCCCGCAGGCGTGGAACGCCAATATTTACAGCATGATCCGCTCCCTCTCGGACAACGTGATACTGCCCATCGCCGGCGTGATCCTCGCCTTTGTGATGACGCTGGAGCTGATCCAGCTCATAGCAGACCGAAATAACCTCCACGACATCGACACATGGGTATTCTTTCGCTGGGTATTCAAGACGGCTGCTGCCGTGCTCATCGTGTCCAACACATGGAACATCGTCATGGGCGTATTTGAGGCGGCGCAGAGCGTGGTCAACCGCGCCTCCGGCCTTATCGTGGGCAACACCTCCATCAACCTTGCCGACCATATCGCGGACCTTGAGGCGCGGCTGCTGGAGATGAACGTGTGGTCGCTCTTGGGGCTGTGGCTGCAATCCTTCGTGGTGGGCTTCACCATGTGGGCGCTGACCATCTGCATCTTTATCATTATCTACGGCAGAATGATCGAGATATACCTCGTCACCAGCATCGCGCCCATCCCCATGGCCACCATGATGGGCAAGGAATGGGGCGGCATGGGGCAGAATTATCTCCGCTCCCTGTTGGCTTTGGCGTTTCAGGGCTTTCTCATCATCATCTGCATCGCCATCTATGCGGTGCTGGTACAGAATATGCTCATAGATGACAACATTTCCACGGCCATCTGGCTGTGCATGGGCTACACGGTGCTGCTCTGCTTCACCCTGTTCAAAACCAGCAGTCTCGCAAAGTCAATTTTCAACAGTCATTGACGGAGGTAAACCAATATGGCATACGTTCCCGTACCCAAAGACCTGAACGCGGTCAAGACCAAGGTGCTGCTGAACCTGACGAAGCGCCAGCTCATCTGCTTCGGCGCTGGTGCGGCGCTGGGCGTTCCGCTGTTCTTCCTGCTCAAAGCCCATACCGGCGTCAGCACGGCGGCGATCTGCATGATCCTGCTCATGCTGCCCTTTTTCCTGCTGGCCATGTATGAGAAGAACGGACAGCCCCTTGAAAAGATCGTCCGCAACATCGTGCAGGTCTGCTTCCTGCGCCCCAAGCAGCGCCCCTACGCAACCAATAATTTCTACGCCGTTCTGGAACGGCAGGACAATTTAGACCGGGAGGTGTATCGCATTGTCCACCCGCACAAAACTCACCCGCGCCGAACGCAGGCAGATCGAGGCCGCCATCGCAAGAGCGAAGCGGCAGGATAAGAAACGCAAGTCCGCACAGGACAGCATCCCGTTCCAGCGGATGTTCCCCGACGGCATCTGCCGCGTGACGGACAGCTACTACACGAAAACCGTCCAGTTTCAGGACATCAACTATCAGCTCAACCAGAACGAGGACAAGACCGCCATCTTTGACGGCTGGTGCGACTTCCTCAACTACTTTGACAGCTCCGTGCGCTTTCAGCTCTCCTTTGTGAATATGTCCGCCAACAAGGACAATTACGCAAGGTACATCACCATCTCGCCGCAGGGCGACGATTTTGACAGCATCCGTCTGGAATATACCCAGATGCTCCAGAACCAGCTTGCCCGCGGCAACAACGGCCTCATCAAGACCAAGTACCTGACCTTCGGCGTGGAGGCGGACGGGCTGAAAGCGGCAAAGCCGAGGCTGGAGCGCATCGAAACGGACATCCTCAACAACTTCAAGCGCCTCGGCGTGGCGGCGGAGCCGATGAACGGCACGGAGCGGCTGCGGCTGCTGCACGGGATGCTGCACATGGACGAGCAGGAGCCGTTCCGCTTCTCGTGGGACTGGCTGGCACCCTCCGGGCTTTCGGTCAAGGACTTCATCGCGCCCAGCTCCTTTGAGTTCCGCACCGGGCGCTCCTTCGGCGTCGGCAGGCGCATCGGCTGCGCCAGCTTCTTGCAGATTTTAGCGCCGGAGCTGAACGACCGGATGCTGGCGGACTTCCTCGACATGGAAAGCTCCCTCATCGTCAGTATGCACGTCCAGTCCGTGGATCAGGTCAAGGCCATCAAGACCATCAAGCGGAAGATCACGGATTTGCAGAAAATGACCATCGAGGAGCAGAAAAAGGCTGTCCGCGCCGGATACGACATGGACATCATCCCCTCGGACCTTGCCACCTACGGCACGGAGGCGAAGAAGCTGCTGCAAGACCTGCAAAGCCGCAACGAGCGAATGTTCCTGCTGACCTTTATTGTGGTCAACACCGCAGGCGGCCGCCAGCAGCTTGACAACAACGTATTTCAGGCGGCCTCCATCGCCCAGAAGTACAACTGCCAGCTCACACGCCTTGATTTCCGGCAGGAGGAGGGGCTGATGTCCTCTCTGCCGTTAGGACTGAACCAGATCGAGATACAGCGGGGCCTGACCACATCAAGCGTCGCTATTTTTATCCCCTTTACCACGCAGGAGCTGTTTCAGGATGGCAAGGAAGCCCTGTACTGCGGGCTGAACGCCCTCTCAAACAACCTCATCATGGTAGATCGCAAGCGTCTCAAGAACCCCAACGGCCTCATCCTTGGTACGCCCGGAAGCGGCAAGAGCTTTGCGGCGAAGCGGGAGATCGCCAACGTGTTCCTCGTTACTGACGATGACATCATCATCTGCGACCCCGAAGCCGAATACGGACCGCTGGTGGAGCGCCTGCACGGACAGGTCATTAAAATCTCCCCCACAAGCCCGCACTACATCAACCCCATGGACTTGAATCTCAATTACAGCGACGATGAAAACCCGCTGAGCCTGAAATCCGACTTCATCCTCTCCCTGTGCGAGCTGATCGTGGGCGGCAAGGACGGCCTCATGCCGGTGGAAAAGACCATCATCGACCGCTGTGTGCGCATGGTGTACCGGGATTATCTCAGCGACCCTGTGCCGGAGAATATGCCGATTCTGGAGGACTTGTATAACGAGCTGCGGCAGCAGGAGGAAAAGGAGGCGCAGTACATCGCCACGGCTTTGGAAATCTACGTTTCCGGCTCCCTCAACGTGTTCAACCACCGCACCAACATCAACATCGCCAACCGCATCGTGTCCTTCGACATCAAGGAGCTTGGCAAGCAGCTCAAAAAGATCGGGATGCTCATCGTACAGGACGCCGTGTGGAACCGCGTCACCGTCAACCGGGAAGCCCACAAATCCACCCGCTACTACATTGACGAAATGCACCTTTTGCTGCGCGAGGAGCAGACGGCGGCCTACACCGTGGAAATCTGGAAGCGCTTCCGCAAGTGGGGAGGTATCCCCACCGGCATCACCCAGAATGTCAAGGACCTGCTCTCCTCCCGCGAGGTGGAGAACATCTTTGAGAACAGCGATTTCATCCTCATGCTCAATCAGGCCAGCGGCGACCGGCAGATTCTCGCCAAGCAGCTCAATATCTCCCCGCATCAGCTCTCGTATGTCACCCACAGCGGTGAAGGCGAAGGGCTGCTTTTTTACGGCAACGTCATTCTTCCCTTTGTAGACCGTTTCCCCCGCGGGGAACTCTATGACCTGCTCACCACCAAGCCGCAGGAGCAGACTGCATAACAAAACAAGAAAGGAATTGCACGATGGAAAACAAACTGATGATTTTTGAAAACGAAGCCTTTGGAAAGGTGCGAACGCTGAACCTCAACGGCGAGCCGTGGTTTGTAGCGGCGGATGTGTGCAAAGCGCTGGAACTGGGGAATCCGAGCATGACGGTTGAGCGTCTGGATGATGATGAAAAGGGTATCAGTACTATTGATACCCTTGGCGGGAAACAGCGCATGGCAATCATCAACGAACCCGGACTGTATTCGCTGGTGATCACCTCCCGCAAGCCGGAGGCAAAGGCGTTCAAGCGCTGGATCACCCATGAGGTCATTCCGGCCATCCGCAAGCACGGTGTGTATATCACCGACGAGAAGCTCAAGCTGTTCGCCGAGCACCCTGAGCTACTGGACGCGCTGATGAAAAGCCTCTACGCCGCCCATGCGGAGAACCTGCGGCACAGGGCGGAGCGCCAAACGCTGCTGCCCAAGGCGGATTACTACGACGCCTTTATGGACGCGGACGGCTGCACCAACCTTCGCACCACGGCAAAGGAGCTGAATGTGCCGGAGCGCTGGTTTGCCCGCTTTCTCCAGCAGACCGGCTTTCTCTACCGCAGCCCTGCGGGGAACCTCATGCCCTACGCCATCCCCCGCAACCGCGGGCTGTTCCGCGTGAGGGATTATATCCGCAACGGTCACAGCGGCGCGTACACCCTCATCACCCCCATGGGCAAGAGCCTGTTCCGGGAGCTGCTCCGCTGCGGCGAGGCGCTTCCAACTGATTGATTAAACGAATAAGGAGCGTAACACCATGAAAAAAGAAAATCTGTACCTGATCCACGGCGAGGACTATCTGCGCCACATCGAGGAAAAGCTGGAGCTGCTGTGGATGGCGACCATCCTCATGCACTACATCAAAAACGGAGCCGAGAAGGACGGCTATCTGGACCTTGTACGCAGATCCACCCTCGACTTTGACGAGCGCTGCGAGGAGATGTTCAGTTCTTGGGGCAGGGCGCTCAATTACCTCAAGTCCCGCGACCTTGCGGACCTGTCCGACCTCATCGAAAACGACCTGATCGAGCCGGAATACGCCGGTTACGTTCCTGCGGATAATCCCTGCTGCCCCGGCGAACGCTGCTGCGAGTATGCCGAGCGCATGGAGCGCGAATACGCCGCAGAGCGTGAGGTGGACGAGGACAATGAGGACGCCGACGTATTTGAGTATGACGGAGAACCGGCCATATCTGAGCTGACCGGCGTGTGCAGGGACATCCTCACGGCTGTCGAGGGGCTTACCACGCTTCTAAGGGATGAGTTCGACTATGCAGGCTGACCGCATCTACTGCGGCGACGCCCTGACCGTGCTGAAAACCCTGCCGGACAATTCCGTGAACTGCTGCGTAACCTCGCCGCCGTACTACGCACTGCGGGATTACGGCGTAGACGGGCAGATCGGGCGGGAGGAAACCCCGGCGCTGTATGTGGAGCGCCTGACTTCCATTTTCCGGGAGGTCAGGCGCGTTCTCACGCCGGACGGCACACTCTGGCTCAACATCGCGGACACCTATGCCGGAAAGGGCAATCAGGGAGAAAGCCTTGACCCCAAGTACCCCAACGGCAGGACCGGTCAGGTGGTCGCCCTCAACGGCAAGGTGGAGGGCTGCAAGGCAAAGGACATGATCGGCGTGCCGTGGCTGCTTGCCTTTGCGCTGCGCGCAGACGGCTGGTATCTGCGCTCGGACATCATCTGGCAGAAGGCGAACCCCATGCCGGAGAGCGTCACAGACCGCCCCTCCCGCTGCTATGAGCATATCTTCCTACTGTCCAAGTCCCGCAGATACTATTACGATGCCGCTGCCATCGCGGAGCCGGTTGCGGCCTCCACTCCTGCGCGGATGAAGCGCGGATTTGGTGCAGGCAACAAGTATTCCGCGGATATTCCCGGTCAGAAGCACCAACACCTCAACGACCACCGCCCGAACGGGTACGCCGATGAGGACATCCCTCAGCTTCGCAACAAGCGCGACGTCTGGCAGATCAACACCGTGCCGTACAGGGGCGGGCATTTCGCCGCTTTCCCGCCAAAGCTGGCGGAAACCTGCCTGCTGGCAGGCTGCCCGCCCGGAGGCGTGGTGCTGGACCCCTTCCTCGGCTCCGGCACTACGGCGGCGGTGGCAAAGCAGCTCGGACGGCACTACATCGGCATTGAGCTGAACCCGGAATACTGTAAGCTGGCAGAAAAACGGATCGGAGGTGTCGCGGTATGAACGCCTACACCCGGCAGGATTTGAGCGTCATGCAGGCGTGGCCGCTGGAGCGGAAAATTCGCGTGACGCAGGCGAAGATCATCGAGTGGTATCACCACTACGGCGGCAAGGTCGCCGTTTCCTTTTCGGGCGGCAAGGACAGCACCGTGCTGCTGGACCTTGCGCGGCGGGCATTCCCCGACATTCCCGCCGTGTTTGTGGACACGGGGCTGGAATACCCGGAGATACGGGAGTTTGTCAAAACCGTTCCCAATGTAACATGGCTGCGCCCGGAGATGCCCTTTTCCAAGGTCATATCGGAATACGGCTATCCCGTCGTTTCCAAGGACGTGGCACGGCGCGTTCGCTATGCAAAGCGTGGCAGCCCGTGGGCGCTGTGCCATCTGAACGGTTTGAACGCGGACGGTACGCCCTCAAAATACAATGAACGATACATGAAATGGCGTATCCTGCTGGATGCGCCGTTTTTCGTTTCCGATCAGTGCTGTTTCATCATGAAGGAGCGGCCCCTGCACAGATATAACCGGGAAACCGGTAGAAAGCAGATCATTGCGACCATGGCCTGTGAGAGCGCACGCCGCCAGAGCGTCTATCTCAAAATCGGATGCAACGCCTATCACAAGCGGGACCCCACCTCTCAGCCCATGTCCTTCTGGACCGAGCAGGACGTTTTGGAATATCTCAGAATGACCGGTATTCCGTATGCGTCCGTCTACGGCGAGATCGTGGAGGAAAACGGCAGGCTGACCACCACCGGCGCGAAGCGCACCGGCTGTATGTTCTGTATGTTCGGCGTTCATCTGGAAAAGGAGCCGAACCGCTTTCAGCGCATGGCGCTGACACATCCCAAGCAGTACGATTTCTGTATCCATAAATTGGGCTGCGGTAAGGTGCTGGACTTTCTCGGCGTACCGTATGCCCCGAACGGAGGTGAATTTCCATGAGCAAACGCTCGCCCCGGCTGCTGTTTACCGACGAGGAGCTGGCAGTGCCGGAACTGAAAAAGGCCATCCGAAAAGCGGACAAGCGCATGAAGAAGCTGGAAAAGGCCGAGGCGAAGATACCCAAGAAAACCGTAAAGAAAAAGCAGCGCGTCGTTGACCCGAAAACCGGCACGGTCACAACGCGCCTTTCCTTTGAGGAGGTGGACAAAAAGCGGCCGCCCTTCAAGCTCACCCACGCCCTGCGGGACGCGCCCGGTGCGGCGGCGCTGTCCGCCGTACACCGTGAGATTCGGGAGCATGAGCAGGACAATGTGGGCGTGGAGAGCGCCCACGGCGTGGAGCAGGCGGCGGAGCGCGCCGTGCGCCTTGCACAGCACGCCCACCGCTCCCACAAGGAGAAGCCCTACCGCCGCGCAGACCGTGCCGAGGTCAAGGCAGACCGCGCCAACCTTCGTGCGCTGGACAAAACGGCGCAGTACCACGACCCGCAGTTTTCCAGCAATCCCTACTCCCGCTGGCAGCAGAAGCAGGCCATCAAGCGGGAGTACGCCGCCGCCAAAGCCGGAAAAAGCGCCGGGAATACGGTCAAAGCCTCCGAAGCCACGGCAAAGGCGGCGCGGAAAGCCGCGGAGAACACCAAGAAAACCGGCGAGTTCATCGCCCGTCACAAAAAGGGCTTTCTTATCGTGGGCGGCATCGCGGCAATGATCGTCCTTATCCTCTGCACCGTTTCCTCCTGCTCCATGCTGATTCAGGGCGGGGCAACCGGCGTCAACGTATCCACCTACCCCAGTGAGGACGCGGATATGCTGGCGGCAGAGGCGCAATATTGCGCCATGGAAGCGGAATTGCAGCAGTATCTCGACACCTACGAAAGCACCCACGACTACGATGAGTACCATTTTGATCTGGACGCCATCGAGCATGACCCCTATGTGCTGATCTCCGCTGTCACCGCCCTTATGGGCAGGGAGTGGACAATCTCCGAGGTCGGCGGCCTCTTGGAGATGCTGTTTGAAAAGCAGTATATCTTGACGGAAACCGTCACCACGGAAACCAGATACCGCACCGAAACGCGCACCGGCTACTATACCGATGCGGAGGGCAATCTGCACAGCTATGAATACACCGTGCAGGTGCCGTACACCTACTACATCTGCACCGTAAAGCTGGAAAACTTTAACCTCTCCCATGTGCCGGTCTATATCATGTCGCAGGATCAGCTCTCCCTTTACGCCATGTATATGGCTACTCTGGGCAACCGCCCGGACCTGTTCGGCGGCTCGGAGTACATCGGGAAATACTACACCGCCGACTATGAGAAGTACGAGATACCCCCGGAAGCGCTGGAGGACGCGCAGTTCGCCGCCATCATCAAGGAGGCGGAGAAGTACCTCGGCTACCCCTACGTCTGGGGCGGCAGCTCTCCCGCTACTTCATTCGACTGCTCCGGCTTCGTCAGCTATCCATGCCCTGCATATAGTAGGGCAGATACCCCAGCGTCATGTCCCACGGACCGGTGTAGTCGGGGGCTATTCCCTCAGAGTCAACTCTCTGCACGCCGTTTTTTATATCTGATGATACCGCTTAAAAGCCCTGTCCCATTTTTCCATTTCCTGCGTTATATAGATATGGCGCAGGAAACGGATCACTTTGTTTCCAGCAGCTTTTGTATTGCGGCTGGCGTATCCCCGAAGGTCTGCCGGAAAACCGCATAAAAGTTGCTGATGCCGTTATAGCCAACCTTCTCCGCCACATCCTGAATAGAAAGGGTATCATCCTCCAACAGATCAAGGGCCCGCTCCATGCGCAGGGTGCGGACATATTCCGCAACGCTTTTTCCCTCGGTCAACCGGAAGCCTTTTTGCAGCTTGTTCTTGTTGACGCCGACCTTCCTGCAAAGGTCAATGACCGCAGGCGGGTGCTTAAGACTGGCTTGCAGGATAGTCTTTGCCTTTTCTACCGCACGAATCTCGTTCTCGTCGAGATAGACCGGCGGCTGTGCGGATAGCTGCTGCACAAGGTCGATCAGATACCCGGCCGCCTCCAGCCCAAAACCCTTCAGCCATGTATCAAAGGCAAGCCCTGTCAGGCGGCATTGCTCAATGCGGCGGTAGATGGACACCAACTCCGGCGCATGAAGGTCTGCGCCGTGTATGGTGTTCTTTGCATCTCTCCAAAAGCTGTCATAGAGAGGGATATTGTTCTCCGCGAAAAACTGCTCCTGAAAATACAGTCCCTGAAAACGTAACCGCTGCCCTCCGGGAACTTTCATAAAGAACGGCACTGGCGAATCAAAGACGAAGCAGTTGACGCCCTCGCCGAAGTGAATTGTCTGATCTCTCTGTGTGTAGGCTTCCACGGTCCCCTGCTCGCTCAGCCCGATTCCTACATAGCGCTGACTAAACTGACTGCGGATGATTGTATCCTTCGGATAGGTAAAGTCCGCGTCCGCTGCGGAAAAGCCGTGCAGATCGCCCCAGAAGCGAACCTTGGAGTGCTGCCTCGGAAACACATAGCGGAAGCCGTTTACTGCGTCCTTTCGTAGGCCACCGAGCGATATATAGTAGTTCAGCATTTCCTCGATGCTGTGTATTGTAACCATCTTGCCGCTCCTCTCTTTCTGTTTTGGCACACTGTTTTCTGTTTTGGCACAAATTTCGGTTAGCAATAGGCAACTCGCAGATGTGATTATATCACAAAATCGCCGGTAATTCAACGATTTCCGCAAATTTCGCACAACATCAGCTTATTTCTGAGGCACTTTCCGAGCCGTTGACAATACAGCGGCCATGCGTATAATGATTACTGGTTAAGCTCGTCTAACCAACAATCATTTTGCTTGCGGTGGCTGCTCTTGAGCGTTGCGCCGCTGAGAAAGGAGTTCTATGCAAGAAGCAAAGAAAAATGTCATTCTTCGCGTGTTCCGAACGGCGCATTGCCCTCCGGGAAAGTATTTCTTCGGCGTGACCTGCTCTGCGCTCAGCGTCCTGCTGTCCGGCGTACCGTTCTATACGGTCTACCGGATCATCCGGCTTTTTCTGCTGGCATCGCTTGATGGTGCGGCTGCTCCGACCCACGAGATATGGATGTGGGCAGCAGTCACGATAGGAAGTATCGTGCTGGGCATCGTGCTGTCTGTAATCGGCAGCTTTTCCTGCCATGCCTGCGCATTCAATGCACTCTATGACCTGCGTATGCGCCTCCTCGACCACATGGGACGGCTAAACCTCGGCTTTTACACAGGCGGTCAATCCGGCGCAACGCAGAAGATGATGAATGAGAATATCGAAAAGATGGAAAATATCATTGCCCACGATGTTTCCAATATTTTCGGCGCGGGGCTGTTGCTGGCAGCTTTGGCCGTGCTGATGTTCTCACTCAACATTCCGCTGGCACTGACGATCTTTATCGCTCTCGTGCTTGCGTTTCTCATCCAGTTTTCCGCTTTCGGCGGAAAGCAGGGTCAGAAGATATGGAGCGACCTGAACCGTTCCTCCACCGAGCTGGATGCAGCGTTTTCTGAATATGTGGCGGGCATGGAGGAAGAAAAAATCTTCGGCAGACCTGAAGCGGCAGCCCGCCGCCTGACAGGGCTGGTGGAGAAGAACAGGGAGCATTGGAAGGTCTATCTGAAGCGTGTCACGCCGATTTTCGGCGCATATAAGACCATCACAATCTCCGTGCTGGCGTTCCTGCTTGTTTCCGGCTGCGCATTGCTGTACCTGCATCCCGGCGACCATGAGCTTATGATGGAGCTGTTGATGTTCCTGATAGTCGGTCCCGCCTGCATCAGTCCCTTGATGGAACTTGTGGAGTTCGGAGCAGATTTGCGGAACCTGGCAGTACGCATGGATCAGATTGACGAGGTGCTGAATATGCAGCCCATATCCGAGGGAACGGAGACTGCCCCAAAGGGTGAAGCTGAAATTGTGTTTCAGGATGTGAGCTTTTCCTATCAGAACGCTGCCGACCCTTTGCGCCGCATGGCGCTGGATCATCTGACAATAAAAATTCCTGCCGGGAGCTTCGCCGCGCTGGTAGGACCATCCGGGGGAGGAAAATCCACGGCAGGGCAACTCATCGCCCGCTTTTGGGATGTGGAGAGTGGATCTATCACCATCGCTGGACATGACATCCGGGAGTATTCAATGGAAGCCTTGATGAATGCCGTTGCCTTTGTTTTTCAGGACACGCACATCTTTGCGGAGAGTGTTTATGACAATATCGCCATGCACCGCAAGGTTCACCGCGAGGATGTGGAGAAGGCGGCAAAGGCGGCAAGATGCCATGATTTCATTCTCTCACTTCCAAATGGCTATGATACCAAACTGGGTGACGGCGGGCATAAGCTGTCGGGCGGTGAGGCACAGCGTATCGCCATTGCAAGGGCAATATTAAAAGACGCGCCCATCGTCGTGTTAGATGAAGCGATGGCTTTTACCGATGCGGAAAATGAGCTTGCTCTGAGAGAGGGCATGGCGGAGCTTTTGTACGGCAAAACCGTCCTGATGATCGCCCACCGGCTCTATTCCATTCAGGATGCGGACTGCATCTTTGTATTGGAGAACGGGCAGCTCAGGGAACAGGGCTCACATACCGAGCTGCTGCAAGCAGACGGTCTGTATGCACACCTGTGGGCGATTCAGAACGAAACCGAAAGCTGGCAGATGAAGGGAGGACCTGCCTATGTTTAAGATGATCCGGCAATTTACCTTCCACCATCCGAAACAGATCATTGCTCCGACGCTGTGGCTGTTTCTCTCGCAGGCATTCAGCATTCTCCCCGCGATCCTTGCATACATGGCGATCTATCTTTTGGGACAGGCATTTTACCCTCCCTATACGCTGGATATTGCGCTGCTGATTAAAATTGCGATTATAGGGATTACCTATGTCCTCCTGCAATATGCAGTGGAACTGATCTCCTATTACAATACCTATTGGCGAGCTTATCACGACACGGCAGACAAGCGTATTACATATATTCAAAAGCTGCGCCGTCAGAACCTCGGCTTCTTTTCCTCGAAGGAATCAGGGGAACTGATTAGCTCCTTTGCAAGTGATTTTGCCAATGTGGAGTACACCATGTGCTTCTGGCTGCCTTATCCCATCGGTGTAGGCTTTCTGTTGCTGCTTTCCTTTGTTTGTATGTTGTTCTTTGACTGGCGCATGGCGGTTGCGATTTTTGCAATGCTACCCATCTGCACGATCCTGATGCTGCAAATTGCAAAGGTCAAGGAAAAACATAGCCGCTCCGTTATGGAGGCCAAGACAAGAGCTGCAACACAGCTCAACGAATACCTGCACGGTATGAAAGATCTCAAAGCCTACCACCGTACCGGCAGCGGCTTCGAGGCGCTGAAAAAAGCGTTTTCTGATTTGCGCAGGGAATCCCTGCTGGACGAGGCCGTTGCAGGCAGCCTTTCCACTCTGTGCGCTTCGTTGGTCAAATTCGTTGTTCCCGTGACGGCGACAGTGGGGCTGTATCTGCTGATGGGCGGCAGTCTTACCATATTGGATTTCGCAGGCTTTCTTGTGATTGCCACAAAGCTGACCGAACCGGCGCTTACCCTTGTGAGCAGCATTTCAGCGCTGCGGGGCATGGCTCTCTCCGGTGAGCGGCTGGACAAGGTGATGACGATGCCCGACCCTTCTGGCGAGGACAAAATCTCCCATGGCGACAGCTATGCGTTTGACAGCGTTTCCTTCCACTATGCAGCGGATAGCAACGTGATCCATGGCGTGAGCTTTGAAACACCGGCAGGGGCACTCACTGCTCTGGTAGGACCCTCCGGCAGCGGTAAATCGACGCTTCTGCGGCTAATGGCGCGGTTCTGGGACTATCAGCAGGGGCAGGTGCGGTTTGCCGGAAAAGAGCTTCGCAGCATCGCGCCGGAAAGCCTGCTTTCGCAGGTGTCTATGGTGATGCAGAACGCCTATCTGTTCCGGGGTACGATTCGGGAGAACCTATGCTTCGGGAATGAGTGCATCACCGAACAGCAGATGCTCGACGCCTGCCGAAAAGCACGCTGCCACGACTTCGTCTCCGCCTTACCGGAGGGCTATGATACGGTGGTAGGCGAAGGCGGCGCAACCCTGTCCGGGGGCGAACGCCAGCGCATCTCGCTGGCGCGGGCATTTTTGAAGGACGTTCCGATCCTGCTTCTGGACGAGCCTACCGCGTCCCTTGACGCGGACAACGAGGCGATGGTACAGAGAGCGCTGGACGAAATATCGAAAGAACGCACGGTAATCATGATCGCACATCGGCTGAAAACCGTGCGCGGCGCACAGCAGATCCTTGTTCTTGAAAACGGAAGGGTCACACAAAAAGGAACCCATAACCAGCTTGTCGGGACAGACGGACTCTACTCACGACTGTGGGAATTGCAAAATCAGGCTGGAAACTATACTTTCAAACAAACTTAGGAGGAGAAAAAACATGAAATCAAAATTCCTGAACCTCAAGGAGTTCGTCCTTGTTATCGTATTGTCCTGCCTGATGATCGGCATCGGCTACCTCATCTTGCTGCCCTTTGCGGCAAATATGCAGCTTCTCTATTTCCTTGAGCCGGGGCTGATTGGCCTTGTCAACGGCATCGTCTATGTGCTGATGATCCGCAAGTGCCCGAAAATCGGAACGCAGTTTATCATTGCCGCACTGTACGGTACCTATATGCTGATCATGGGCAGTGCCTATGCCGCAATGTATTTTTACATTTTGGGCGTCATCAATGAGCTGATTATGTTGGGGAACGGTTATCAGAGCAAGGTGCGCCCCGCCGTTCCTCACGTCCTCATGTGGTGCATGAACGCAATGGGCAGCACCCTGAACCTGTTCCTGTTCCGCGCAAGCTATGTCAAGATTTATATGGATTTGGGCATGGATGAAGCCACAGCTACGGCATCGGTCAATCAGACCGCGGAATTTTGGTGCGCTCCGCAAAACATTCTGATTTCTCTCTGCGTGACGGCAATCCTCTGCGTCGGCGGTTATCTGTTGGGCGTCAAAATGCTGGGCAAGCACTTTAAGCCTGCCGGTGTCGCATGAGCCTGACGAAAACAAAAACCGGAACGACTGTCGATCCGAGAACATGGCTCGTACACCTTTTGATCGGTGTGGCAGCGATTATCTTCATCCACTCCAACATGGGTGGACTGCTTCTGTTCGCATGGAGTATGCTCTTGCAACTCACCATGCGAAAAGGGCAGTATCTCCTGCCATTCCTGTTTGCGTACATTGTACTGACGGGCTTTGCATGGATCGGTGTGCAGCTTCTGCCTGACGACAGGTTTTACTTTTTAGGTCTGGCCTTCTCCAATATGGGCGTTATAGGACGCAAGGCAATGGTTCCGTTGTCCTTTGCTATCTGCCTTGCGAAAGAGCCTACCGGTTCTCTGCTTGCCTCCTTACAGGCAATGCGGCTCCCGAAGGCGGTGGGCATCGGGCTTGCCGTGCTGCTGCGGTTTTTCCCGACAATTGGCGGCGAGTACCGTGCGATCCGTGCTTCGCAGCGGTTTCGCGAGATCGGGGTAGGCGTGGTTCACACGCTTACCCATCTCCCCTCAACGGTGGAATACATACTGATCCCACTGATCCTGCGCACGACAAAAGTCGCCGAAGAACTCTCTGCCTCCATGACGGTGCGTGGAGTACGCTTTTCGGGGGAAACAATTTCCTACCGTCCTGTGCGCTTTACGGGAAAGGATGCTGCGCTCTGCGCGATGGCAGTTTTGATTCCCGCGGCTGTGTTTCTGCTGGAAAGGAGGGGCGTCTTTTGATTGAACTGAAAAACCTCTCCTTTTCCTATGAGAACTCAAGTGAAGCAAAGGGACAGCTAAGAGGAATCAACCTTCATGTGAAGCAAGGGGAGTTGGTGATCCTGTCCGGCAGAAGCGGCTGCGGCAAGACGACGCTGACCCGTATTCTCAACGGGCTTTGCCCCGGCTTTTATCCGGGAAAGCTGGAGGGCGGCTACTCCCTTGACGGTGAGGACGCACTGAAAATGCCCATCCATCGTTTGGGGACGATGGTGGGAAGCGTATTTCAGGATCCTCGCAGCCAGTTTTTCGCCACCAACACGACGGATGAGATTGTGCTGGGGATGGAAAACATCCCACTGGAGCGTCCGGTCATGCAGGAGCGTCTGAACACGGTTTGCAAACAGATGAACATTGAACGCCTGATCGACCGAAGGATATTCCCTCTGTCCAGCGGCGAAAAGCAGCTTATCGCCATTGCCTCCGTCTGTGCAATGGAACCGAAGGTTATCGTCCTGGATGAGCCGTCCGCAAATCTGGACAGCGAAGCGATGGTGCGCCTCGGCGCGCTACTCTATCGGCTGAAAACGGCGGGGCATACGATAATCCTCTCGGAGCATCGGTTCCATTATGTGCGGGATTCCTTTGACCGGCTTGTTTTCATGGAGGATGGTGCGATTTCCGCCGTCTATGACCGGAAAGGCGCCCTGTCCCTTACAGCGGAGCAGATGGCGGTGATGGGACTTCGTCCCTTTGACGCACCGGCATTTCGCGTAGGTGGAGCATACCGGCAGAATCAGGACGACGCCTTGCAGGTGTCCGCAATCTCCTGTATGCTGGACAGCCAGCAAATTTTGGAGGAAGTGAGCTTTGCCGCACAGAGCGGAAAGATACTTGCTATCGCCGGACCCAACGGCGCAGGCAAATCCACGCTTTGCCGCATCATCACAGGTTTATACCGGGCAATGGGTGCGGTTTCCCTCGATGGTGAAATCCTGAAGCGGAAGCGCCTCACACAAAAATCTTTTTTTGTGCAGCAGGATTCCGATTATCAGCTCTATGCGCCTACTGTGCTGGACGAGTTTTCCCTCGGCAAAAAGGAAACGGCAGAGTTGAAAGAAACTGCGCTTTCCCGACTGCGGGAAATGGGCCTGGAAGCCTTTACGGACCGGCATCCCGCTTCGTTATCGGGAGGCCAGAAGCAGCGCCTGTTGCTGGCGCTGGCTGCGGCAAGCGGGAGAAGCCTGTTGGTGTTTGATGAGCCTACCAGCGGTTTGGACGGTTTCAATATGCACCTGACGGTCGAGCTGCTGAAACGGCTTGCCGGAGAAGGCCGCTGCATCCTGCTGATTACGCATGATATGGAGCTGATCGCGGAAGCTGCGGATAGCGTCCTCTATATTGAGGGCGGCAAACTGCGCTATCACCGAAATGTTCTGCGGCAGATGGGAGACGATGATGAAAATTCGTAAATCCGGCGAGGATTATCTGGAGGCCATTCTGATTCTTGAACGGCAGTCCGGTGCGGTGCGCTCTATTGACCTTGCGCGGCACATGGGCTACTCCAAAGCCAGCATCAGCCACGCCACAAGTGCGCTACGCAAGGGCGGATTTCTTGTTATGGACAAAGACGGCTGCCTGCGCATGACCGATAAGGGACGTGAGATAGCGGAAAGAATCTACGAGCGGCACCAGTTTTTTACGATGCAGTTGATCACTGCGGGCGTAGACCCGGAAATCGCCGAATACGAAGCCTGCCTGATTGAACACGCCGTCAGTCAGGACAGCTTCGAAAAAATCAGGGATGCGCACAAACAGGAAAAATAGAATAAAAGTTGCCCGTCGTTCCAACTGCGCGGACAAAAGCAGCCAGCGGGTTAAGATTGTACGTCTATGCCCGCTGGCTATTCTATAAGTTAAAGCGGCTATCCGCATGGATGGTCGCTTTTACTCACCGTTTTTCAACTTCTCTGCGCTTTGGCACAATGCAATATACCGCTCCGCTTCTGCATCACTCTTTCCGGCAAAGAAATCTGCCACAACTTTTGGAATTTCACGCGGTTTTTCGTCGTGAAACACCACGGCGTCAAGGCTGATTCTCATCTCCTTGGAAATGAGAGCCACGGTTTCAAACTTCGGATTGCTTTTGCAGTTTTCTATCTCAATAATCGTGCGCGTACACATGTTCAGTTTTTCAGCCAGTCCACGCTGTGTTATCTTCTGCTGGATTCGCTTCTCCCGAAGTTTGAGGGCAAAAAGGTCAAGAAAGTTCATCAGAAATCACCTCTCCTATATTTTATGGTGAGTTCTAATTCAGCTAAATATACACCCAACTCATGTCAAATGAGTTATACATCACAAATACGAAATATGTGAGGATGTCTTATGGGATTGACTGACAATAGGAGGTATCGCTAATGCGGCTATCCACCGCAAAGGAAGTGGATGCAGAACATCTCAAAAAGAAGCAGGTGTTGTAGAGACTTTTGCGAGCTGCACTTATCTATGTGAGTTGCAGCTCGTTTTCTGTGCATCACAGATTATATGCAATATAGCTCCGCCCAATTATGAAATAGAATTGCAAGGCACTCGTTCAGGCTTTTATGCCTGTGCGGGTGCCTTTTTGTTTGCACTGTTTTTCTTCTCTGTGGGCTGCCGCTCCCCACCGTCCTCCGTTTGGATTTTCACGCGACATCAAACAAAAAAATCCAAACGGAGGACAACAATATGACAACCATCAACCTGAAAGACCACTACCCGTGGTACACCGAGGATACCTTCATGGAGGTTCCAGACGAGATAGCCGCGTTTCTTGATGAGGATAGACGGCTTCAGATCAACTACGCGCAGTACATCCGCGACAACAAGGCGTTCTATTCGCTGGACGCCGGCGACGGCATTGAGGCGGAGGCGCTGAATCTGCCGGAACAGCCGGACGAGGCGCTGGAGCGCATGGAGCTGGAGCGGCTGCTGAAAGAAGCTCTGGCACAGCTCACGGAAACTCAGCGGCGCAGGCTGCTTGCCAGCGTTCTCAATGATGAGAGCAACCAGCGGATTGCCGCCCTTGAGAGCGTTGATGAGAGTGCAGTGCGCAGAAGCATTCAGCGTGGATTGGCGGCACTCAAAAAAATTCTGAAGAAATCTTGAGTTACCCCGTCCGAAAAAGCCCGATTTTTCTTGAGGTATATGAGAGGGATATTCTTCTTTCTCGCCTCTGCTCCTTGAAAACCGCATAGACACCGGTATCAGCACAGACCCCGCGCGGCCAGACGGCCAAGCGACAAAAGGCGCGCCGCCATGACGACAGACCTCCCGCCCTTCGGTGCGGGAAGCCGTCCGAGCGATCTACGCAGCCTTTGACCCGATGCATGGCAGCATCGGGCGCGATGACAGCGCGGGCGATACGCAACCCCAGCTACGGCCTCCCACTGACTTGAGGGGGATTCCTGCGGCGCTCGTGAGCCTTACAAGCCACGGCGCTGCGGGAGTGGGACAGCCTTGCCAAAGGCGGCTGATACCGGTCCCAAAGGCTCTTGGAGCCTTCGCCGGGGAACGTGACAAATACGGCGAGCAAAAGTCCAAACGCAAAAGGAATATGCAGGCAGCCGCGCCGGAACAGCGCCGATTGTCTACGGCGGCAAAACCCTCGCGGCGCGGCTGCGCTGTCTTATAGCGAATACGGACAGGCTGTTACTTCATAGCCTATAAACATGGCATTTTGAAACGGAGGTGCGTTTATGCAGCAGCAGGCCATCCACAATAAGCCCTCCGCCTCCTACAAGGAGGTCAGGATCGGCAAGACCCTCTACCGCGTGACCAGCGTATTCTCCGGCGAGAAGGATTTAGCCCGGACGCTGGAGCAGCTTGCGGTGCGCCGCGCCATGACGGAGCTGGACGCTCCCGCAGCCGCGCAGCCCTGTCACGCATCTTAACAGACAATCAGCCTCCCTGCGGCGGCATCCTTGCGCGAAAATGGTATCCCCGGTATCATATTCTTGCAGGGAAAACCTGCGAGAGCCATCACGCCGCACGGATGTATGAATCGCAGAGAATCGGGAGGTAAAATACAGATGATCGAAAAGACATACAACGTAGGCATCTATTGCAGGCTCAGCAACGACGATGAGCGCGATGGGGAGTCCGTATCCATTGAAAATCAGAAGCTCCTGCTGCAAAGCTATGTGCGTCAGCGGGGCTGGAACGAGATCGCGGTGTACTGTGACGACGGGTACTCAGGTACGAATTTCGACCGACCCGGCGTCAAACGCCTCATCGAAGATGCAAAAGCCAAGAAAATCAACCTCATTCTGGTAAAAGACCTATCACGCTTTGGGCGTAACTACATCGAGTTCGGACAGTACACGGACTACCTGTTTCCCTCGCTGGGCTGCCGTTTTATCGCGCTGAACAACGGCATCGACACCATGAGTGACAACGGCAGCACCGACGTCATGTGCTTTTTGAACTTATTTAACGAGTTTTACAGCCGGGACACCTCCAAGAAGGTCAAGGCGGTCAAGGGACTCGTCGAGAAGGACGGGTTCGAGATCGTCGTTACATCCGACGAGCCCTCGTACAAGAAACTGCAGGTCATGTTCGACGCCATCAAGAATGCCAAGATCAAAGGGATCGACGGCATCACAAGGGCCATCCTGTCCAAGACGGAGGGCTCCTGGAAGATCGTCACCGAGGGGAGCAACCTCAAGGAGGTCCTCAAGGTGGAAGGCGTCGATGCTGACAATGTCATGACGAACAGCATCCTGGAGGTCGCAGACGTCCTGGGAATCGAGGCCGCGAGGAACTCCATCATCCATGAGGCGATGGGAACCCTCGGAGAGGCCGGTCTGGACGTCGACATCAGGCACATCATGCTGGTCGCCGACCTCATGACGAATGACGGATACGTAAAGGCCATCGGAAGGCACGGAGTCTCTGGAAAGAAATCCTCCGTGCTCGCAAGAGCGGCCTTCGAGATCACCGCAGCACATCTGCTGCACGCCGCGATGGTGGGTGAGACGGATCCCCTCGAGGGAGTCACCGAGAACATCATCGTCGGTCAGCCGGTCACACTCGGTACCGGCGCTGTAAACATCATTTACACACCCAAGAAGAAGAAAGGTGAATGAAGATGAGCGATGAGAAGATTGATATTAGCAGAGCGCTGAAGACCGCGATCACCACCGGAATGGTGGAGTTCGGTGTCGACCAGACCCTCAAGGCCGTCAAGGGCGGAAAGGCCCAGATGGTGGTTCTCGCAAGGAACTGCCCCTGCAAGGACCTCACCGGCGACCTCGATGTCAAGGTGCACGTCTACGATGGAAACAACATGGAGCTCGGTGCTCTGTGCGGAAAACCCTTCTCCGTGTCCGCTCTGGTCATCATCGACAAGGGCACGTCCAACATCCTTACGCTGTGATGCAACATGCCTGCCGACATCGTGTTAACGGAAGAGACGCTGAGATACATCTCCCTCTTCGAGACCGTCACAAAGACGAGCGCGATCGACTGCATGGACACCGAGGACAAGCTCGTGTTCATCGTCGAGAAGGGGAAGGCCAACATCGCCGTCGGGAAGAAGGGCGAGCACGTCATCAAGCTCAAGGAGCTCACAGGGAAGAACATCCAGGTCGTCGAGTTCTCCGAGGACCCGGAGCAGTTCGTGATGAACGTGTTCCACATCTACGGCCCTCAGAAGGTGGTCATCGAGCAGCGCGGCAACATCACGCACGCGACCGTCACCGTGGACCCCAAGCTGAAGGGACGCGCCATCGGCAAGGCTGGAAAGAACCTCCGCCTGGCCAGGGACATCGTGAACAGGCATCACGATATCCAGAGCCTGAGTGTGGAGTGAGCGCCTTCGGGCGCCTCCCCTCAAACCCTTTCAAGCTAGGTGACATGCGAGTTGGTGGATTCCGGTTGAGGGGGGTCCTCTCCACTTCCAGGCCGTCGGCCGTGGGGTACTGCTCCGACAGCCAGGCCTTCTGCTCCAGCTTGGGAGCGATCCTCTCGAGTATCCAGGGCGCCACCTCGACTCTGTCGTCCATCGGATGGAGCATGTCCTCCGGGACTCCGAGATCCTTCAGTCTCGCGACCGTCGCATCAGGCTCCCCGCGCACGAATCCGCGGATCAAAGTGCCGTCCTCGGTGACCTGCTGATACGCCTCCGATATGTGCATCGCCCTGCGGACGAGCCTTCTGCGGAGCTGCACGCCGTCCTTGAAAGCGGACGAGCAGAAGTGGACATTCGCACCTCTGGCTCTTTTCATGGCCTTCATCGCCGTCTCCTCGGAGCCGGCCACGGCCGAGGATATGTCGTCCTTCACGGAGTAGCCGTGGATGTCCATCATGTCCCAGTTGCTCTCGGAGAACTCCAGCTCGTTGAGGTTGATGAAGTCGATTCCTATCGATCTGGCATATTCGATCAGAGCGATGAGATCGGCCTCTCTGCGGGGGAGCGCGGGGACCTCTATCCCGACCTTCATCCCCGTGGAACGGACTATCTCGTCCAGCCCCGAATCCTCCATATGGGCCCACTGATCGTCCCTCGGATGGAAGCGGATCTCGTCGAGTCCCGCCTTCTCCAGGAGCTTCACCTTGTCCTTGTCGAGGGTCGCCGTATACAGGTGGATGTGATGGTCGGGGCCGAACCGGCCCTTCAGTAGGCGGATGAAGTGGATCGTGCGGTCCATGTCTATGAGCGGGTCGCCTCCGGTTATCCCGGTGCCGGTCGCATCCATGGATTCCGCTTCCGCGATGACCTCCTCGTCCGTATGGACGAGGCCCTCGTTGGCGTAGATGACGTCCTTCCCCTTCTTCTCCAGGGACACGGGGCAGTAGTCGCAGCCCCACCTGCACCTGCCGGTGACGAAGAGGACCATCTTCGAGCCCTCGATGCATCTGACGCAGCCCTCGGAAACCTTTCCGCAGCGGGCGGATCCGCACTCCATCCTCCTGAGCATGGCACTTCGCATGGCTCGATGCATTAATATCTCTCGTGGCCGTCGCATCCCCCATGCAGAAGGACAGCAGGCTGGTTCTCGCGCTCGACGAGACGAACGGGGAGAAGGCCCTGGCGGTGGCGGAGTCCGTCTCCGGAATCGTGGACGCGATCAAGATCAACTGGCCCCTGGTCCTCTCCGAAGGGCCGGAGATGATCACCAGGCTCTCGGAGCTGTCCGATGTGATCTGCGATTTCAAGGTCGCCGACATCCCCAACACGGTCAGGCTGATCGTCGAGAACGCCGTGTCGAGAGGGGCTTCCGCGATCATCGTCCACGCCTTCACCGGCGACGACTCCCTGAGGGCCGCCGTCGAGGCGTCCGGCGGGGCGGAGATCTATGCCGTCACCGAGATGAGCCACCCGGGAGCGGTCATGTTCACGGCGCAGCACGCCGAGGAGATGGCGAGGCTGGGGGTCGAGTGCGGAGTGGACGGCTTCATCGCCCCCGCGACCAGACCCGACAGGATCAGGGCGGTCAGATCCGTGGTAGGAGAGGGGAAGAAGATCCTCTCCCCCGGAGTGGGGGCCCAGGGCGGGAAGGCGTCGGATGCCATCCGCGCAGGGGCGGATTACGCCATCGTCGGCAGGGCGATCTACGGCTCCGACGATCCCCGCGCATCCGCCGAGGCCTTCGCTGCGGACATCCGCACCGTTCTCTGAACGGTCGGTGAAACCCATCGTAACAGGGGCGCGCAGGATATTTTGCG
>ENA-ORPK01001122-ORPK01001122.1-human-gut-metagenome-genome-assembly--contig:-NODE-1122-length-22544-cov-5.005069_pt1 | contig 22544 bp, 20 predicted proteins | sample MGYA00242139_ERZ509068 | MGnify/ENA primary metagenome ERZ509068 (study PRJEB26280, sample SAMEA2338687) | human gut metagenome | biome: human gut; feature: human-associated habitat; material: faeces... | reverse complement strand
AAGACGGGGCGGGAAAAGAACTCCGCTCCTTCTCCTTCCCAAAAACATCCGCCAGGAGGCAGCATGTCCTATACGCCTGTTACTCCGGAATGCCTTGAGCCGGATTCCCGCTGGCCTGTGGGCAAAAGCTCGGCATTTTTCACCCTGTTCGTTACGCTTGCCCTCGGAATATTCGACTTCATCGACAGGCAGGTTCTTGCCTCGCTTTTCCCCTATATCAAGGCGGAATACTCCCTGTCCGATACCCAGCTCGGCATGCTCGTTTCCGTCGTGAACATTGCCATTGCCGTACTGGTCATCCCGAGCGCCTATCTTATCGACCGGTGGAGCAGAAAAAAGATGATGGCTCTCATGGGCATAGTCTGGAGCCTCGCCACAGGAGCCTGCGCCTTTGCCGGAACCTTCTCGCATCTGCTGATTGCCCGCTTTTTCATCGGCGCGGGCGACGCCACCATAAAAAGCAGCTCCTGCCGGCTTGCGCCCTGAGCGTCAAGCGCAGCATATATGCGCTGCTTCATTTCCGCCGCAAAGCGCTCGTTCATGTCGTCTATAACGGCCTCGTTCTCTCCCGTGAACACTATTCTTATAAACAGTGAGAACGGCGGAAACAGTCCCGCACGGCGCGATGCTATCTCATAATCATAAAAGCCACGGTAATCCTGATTGGCCGCAAGCTCTATAACGGCGTGCTCAGGCGTGTAGCTTTGCACGATAACGCTGCCCTCCCGCTCCCCGCGGCCCGCGCGGCCCGCCACCTGCGTAAGCAACTGGAACGTACGCTCCGCGCTCCTGTAATCCGGCACATGCAGCATTGTATCCGCCGCAATTACGCCGACCGTTGTAACGTTGGGTATATCCAGCCCCTTGGCGATCATCTGCGTGCCTATCAGTGCCTGCGCTTCGCCGCGCATGAACCTATCAAGTATTTTATAATGCGCGTCCTTGCCCTGCGTAGTGTCGTAATCCATCCTGAGCGCGGTAACGCCGGGAAACTGCTCCTTGAGCTGCTCCTCCACCTGCTGCGTACCCACGCCGAAGTATTTAAGATACGGCTTGCCGCACTGCGGGCATTTTGCCGGTATTCTTGCCGTGCGGCCGCAGTAATGGCACTTCATAACGTTTTCGTATTTGTGATATGTCATGGATACATCGCAATCGGGACATTTGAGCGTATATCCACACCCGCGGCAGGATACAAACGTTGAATATCCGCGGCGGTTCATAAATAAAATTGCCTGCTCTCCCGCGTCAAAGCAGCGCTTCAGTTCGCCATGCAGCGCCTCGCTGAACACGCTGCTGTTGCCCTTCAAAAACTCCGCGCGCATATCCACTATTTTTACCTTCGGCAAAGGGGCGTTGTTCACGCGGTTAGGAAGCTCTATCAGCGAATACCGCCCGCTGAGCGCCCGCCTAAACGTGCCTACGGACGGCGTTGCGCTGCCCAGCACAACAGCAGCCCCGCTCAGCTCAGCGCGCTTCTGCGCCACCTCCGCCGCGCCATAACGCGGGGTATGGTCGCTATGGTAGCTTTGCTCATGTTCTTCATCTATTACAATCAGCTTTACCCTTTCAAGCGGGGCAAACACGGCGCTGCGCGCGCCTATTACAACATCAACCATGCCAAGGCGTATCCTGCGCCATTCGTCATACCGTTCGCCATAGGACAGTCGGCTGTGCAGCACGGCAACGCGCTCCCCGAAGCGGCTGCGGAAGCGCTGCATTGCCTGCGGCGTGAGCGATATTTCCGGCACAAGCACTATCGCCTGCCCGCCCAATGACAGGGCATGGCTTATGGCCTGCATATAAACTTCCGTCTTTCCGCTGCCCGTAACGCCGAACAGAAGGCTTGTACCTGCTCGACCGTCTATGCTTTTATTTATTGCTTCAAGCGCGCTGCGCTGATCTGCCGTAAGCTCAAGCGGCTTGCTCGGCGCTATATTTACGCTTGCGAACGGATCGCGATAGACGACATAATCATCGTCCGTTAGTATCCCCTTCTTTATCAATGCGTTTACAGCCGCCGTTGCGTTTGGTATGAACGCATTGATGTCCGCAACGCTTACGGCGGTGTTCATCCGGCATAAAAGCTCCAGCACCTCGCTCTGTTTAGGCGCACGGGATACCCCGCTGCTGCTTTTCAGCGATTCAAGCGCCTGCTTTGTGTCTATGTTTTCGCTTATGCGCACTATGCGCTCGGTTTTTTCTTTAACCCTGCCGCCCCTAAGCTGCGCCGGTATCATAAGCCGCAGCGCCTCAACAAGCAGGCAATGGTAGCTTTTGCTTATCCACTTGGCAAGCTCTATCTGCTCAGCTGTAAGCGCGGGATACGGCTCCATGGCGCGAACTATCCGCTTTATAGTGCCGATATTATCGGGCGCATTTTCACTCAATTCAAGCACAAAGCCTTCTATGCTGCGGTTGTTCCCGCCAAACGGTATAAGTACCCTTTGCCCGGCGGTCACGGCCAGATCATTCGGAACTTCATATGTAAACAGCCTGTCCACATTGCTGTGCGCAACGTCCACCATTACCTTTGCATACATTGCCGCTTTACCGCCCTTTCTTACACTTCTTAAGTTTTTAATTATATCATATAATTATGAATATATCACGGTGTTAAGCATATATACATAAACATAAGGAGGCATATGATTTTGACATATTATCATCATTTATACGAATAATAGTGACAATACCATTGACATTTTGTTAACTTTGTTCTATATTCATAAAGGCGCATAGAATTGCGCAAAAAATAACAATTTCGATTGTAAAAAAAGACAGAGAGGGTTTCATTAACAATGGAAAAGCAAGGACTCAAAAAGAACCTTGGCGTAATGTCCGCAATGTCTATCGTTGTCGGCTGCGTCATAGGTGCCGGCGTATTCTTTAAGCCTTACGCCATCTATCAGGCCACCGGCGGCGCACCCGGCATGGGTATGCTGGCGTGGATAATCGGCGGCGTAGCAAGCATTCTCGGCGCGCTCACGTTTGCCGAGGTCGCAGTGCTAATCCCCAAGACCGGTGGCATGGTCACCTATCTTGGCGAAGTTTACAACGATAAGATCGGCTTCCTTGCCGGTTGGATGCAGGTAATCATATTCTACCCTGCCTTCCTTGCCGGTTACGGCGTGCGTGTTGGTCAGGAGCTGGCCGAATATGTCGGTTCCCAGTACGCGCTGCCCATAGGCATGGCCGTTATAATCATTCTTGTTGCCATCAACACCCTTGGCAATAAGACCGCTTCCGGCGTGCAGATAGTTTCCACCATCTGCAAGCTTATCCCGCTGGTACTGCTGATGATCTTCGGCTTCATACTCGGCGAAGGCGGACACCCCATATTCACCCCCATGGTCGGTAACGACCCCGCCACCGGCGCGCAGCTGAGCACCGGCGCAGTACTTGGCCAGACGCTTATAGCGGTTCTGTTCGCGTTTGAAGGCTGGACCAACGTTGGCGCTATCGCCGGCGAAATGAAGAACCCCGGCCGTGACCTGCCCCGCGCTATCGTTGGCGGCGTGTCCATCATAATGGCCGTTTACTTCATAATCAACATGGCTTATCTGTGGGTCATCCCCGCCGATGAACTGATGAACTATCAGTCCCCCGCGGCCGAAGTTGCCATGAGGATATTCGGGCCTGTCGGCGGCACGCTGGTAAAGGTTGGTATCATAATTTCCGTTATAGGTGCAGCAAACGGCTTCCTGCTTTCCGGCTCCCGCGTTGCCTACTACCTTGGCGAAGCTCAGTCCATCCCCTTCAGCGGCGCTTTTGCCAAGCTGAACAAGAACTCCGTTCCCACCAACTCCATCATACTGGTCGGCTTCCTTGGCTGCCTGTATTCCATCACTCAGCAGTTTGATATGCTGACCGACTTGGCGGTGTTCTCCTGCTGGATATTCTACACTCTGACCTTCGCGTGCGTAATGACTCTGCGCCGCAAGCAGCCGAACCTTGACCGCAAGTACAAGGTTCCCCTTTACCCCGTTATCCCCATACTGGCCATCGTCAGCGGTCTGTATGTTATGGTAAGTCAGCTGTTCCTCAGCGGCACCAAGGCCACCCTGCTCTCCCTGGGCAGCATAGCCGTGACCCTTATCGGTCTGCCTATCTACATACTTACCCGCAAGCATTATGCCAAGAAGGCGTAAAGCTGTCTGAACAACCAAAACTATGCCCGTCTCAGGCGAAAAGCCCGCGGCGGGCATTTTTATGCGCCAAAGCGCCATATTATGGCAAAAATTGGGGCTTTAGCATTGCCAAATTTCACATCCTGTTAATACGTCTCAATAAAAAATGTGGTATAATCTAACCTGTTAGCTCCCATGCGGGAAACTAAAGGAGGACTTGTTTATGAAAAAGAAAATATTATCATTAGCTATGGCGGTATGCATGCTGCTTTGCATGCTGCCCGCTGGCGCAACGGCCATGGAACAGGGCGACGCGCGCGTTACCATAGGCGCAGACCTTGACGCGGAAGAGCGCACCAAGGTTTATGCGGACTTTGGCATTGAACCCGGCGACGCGATAGAAATAACCGTTACCAACGCCGATGAGCGCGCCTATCTTGAAGGCATAGCGCCCGAAAAGAAAATAGGTAAGGTTGCGCTTTCCTGCACATATATAGTGATTGGCGAGCCCGGCAGCGGATTGCAGATAACCACAAAGCATATCAACTGGTGCACTTCCGAAATGTATATCAATGCGCTGACCACCGCCGGCATAACCGATGCAAAGGTGATAGTCACCGCGCCGTTTGACGTATCCGGCACGGCTGCACTCACGGGCATATACAAGGCGTATGAGGACATAACCGGCTCAAGCCTTAATGAGATCGCCAAGGCAGTCGGCGTTGAAGAGCTGATAACCACGGGCAATCTGGCCGAATACATAGGCAGCGAGGAGGCTACGCGGCTTGTAAACGGGCTTAAAGAGATACTTGACCAGACCCAGACCATGACCGACGAAGAAGTTAAGGCCGAAATAGATAAGCTTTGCGAAACCTATAACGTTTCCCTTAACGATTCGCAGAAGAACCAGCTCGTGTCCCTTTGCCGCAGCCTTGAAAAGCTGGATACGGACGAGCTGAAGGATAAGCTTGTAGGCATAGCCAAAACGGTCGATAACGCCGGAAAAATAGGCCAGACCGTAAGCAAGATAGGCGAAAGCATAAAGAGCTTCTTCGCATCCGTAGGCAATTTCTTCACCCGTCTTTTCGGCGGCAATAAATAAGTAAACCAAAAGCACAAAACCTCCGCATATCATAAATCATGCGGAGGTTTTATTTTGTCTATTACATTATATTATTATATTCGCTTAAAATACAGCCTGTCCGCTCCGTTCCCGTAGTTTACAATGTCCTTAACGTAGCTATAGCCAAACTTTTCATAAAGCCCAACATGCTCGGAAGGTATATACGTCACGTCAAAGCCGCACGCCTTGGCATAATCATTGGCAAAGTCTATCAGCCTTTGGCTTATTCTGTGCCCGCGGTATTCTTCGGAAACAAATATGGTCGATATCCACGGGTATATTTCCGGCAGCGGATAATAGTCCGTTTTCATAAACGATGCCATGCCAACGATTGTGCCGTCCGCTATTGCGGCAAACATAGTCTCCCAGTCCGTAAATCTCCAGTTTTTTATCATCATTACGGTGTGTTCTTTTACTTCTTCCCACGAAAAGTTTTCAACGAAGTCCAGCAGCTTTTCCGCAAGCTCCGTATCATTATCGACTTTTCTTATTTCAAGGGAATCTATTTCCATAGCTTCTGCCTCCAATGCTTTTATTTAGCAAATTCTACCATACAGCCATTGAGTAATCAACCGAATGCGGTTGCGAACAAGGCCAAAATGTAATATCATATCAGTTGATAACAGAAATGGAGTAAGCTGATGAAGTATAAAGAGATTTCCGTATTCACTACCGAAGCAGGGCTGGACGCCGTATGCGCGCGCTTTTCAATGCTGGGCATGGAGCAGCTTGAAATAGTTCAGGGCCGCGAAGAAATAGCCGACTTTTTGCAGAAAAGCGCAAAATATTGGGACTTTGCGGACATGGACGAGCTTTGCGCGGCCGAACCCTGCGTAAAGGCATATATTGACGATGATGACGCGGCGGACGCTGCCGTTGCCGCGCTTAAAGCATCGCTTGCGGAGCTGAAGGGCATGACTCTCGGCTTTGGCGTTGGAAGCCTTAATATGTTAGTGCAAACGGTTGACGATTCCGTATGGCTCAACGCATGGAAGGAAGCATATAAGCCCTTCCCCGTCGGTAAGCATCTGCTTGTAAGGCCATCATGGGAAGATGAATACGACGCCCAAGGCAGGCGCGTATTGTCGCTCGACCCCGGCATGGCGTTCGGCACGGGTTCGCACCCCACCACGCGCATGTGCCTTGAATACATAGACGAACTCGTTAAAGAAGGCGACAGTGTGGTTGATCTTGGCTGCGGCAGCGGAATACTGTCCATAGCCGCGCTTATACTGGGCGCAAAGGACGCTATAGCCGTGGATATAGACCCGATAGCCGAAACCATAGCATATGAAAACGCCGCGCTCAACGGCATAGGCAAGGACCGCTATACCGTGCTTACAGGAGACGTACTGACCGACAGCGCGCTGCGTGAAAAAATAGAAGCCAAGCGCTACCCGATAGTTACTGCAAACATAGTGGCTTCCGTAATAATCGCGCTTGCGCCGTATGCCGCGAAGCTGCTTGAAGAAGGCGGTAAATTCATAACCTCCGGCATAATAGACACTCGTGAAGATGAGGTTGCCGCCGCATTGACCGCCGCAGGGCTGAACATACTTGAAATACGCCGCGGCGGAGACTGGCGCGCCATATTGGCGGAGAAACGCACATGAACCGCTTCTTTGTAGAAAAAGAGAATATAACCGATTCTTCCGCCGTGCTTTACGGGGAGGATGTTAAGCATATTTCTTCCGTATTAAGGCTTAGGACCGGGGATGAAGTTATGCTGTGCGACGGCATTGGTATGGATTACCACGCCAGAATAACCGCAATAAGCAAGGCTGAGGTGCACTTTGACATACTCTCCTCCTCCCCCGCGCTTACAGAACCGCGATGCTCCCTCACGCTGTTTCAGGGCTTGCCTAAGGCAGGCAAGCTTGAAACCATAATACAAAAATGCGTTGAGCTTGGCATAAGCGAGGTAGTTCCCGTGGCGATGGAACGCAGCGTTGTAAGGCTGAGCAAGAAAGACTTCGGCAAGAAGTTGGAGCGTTATCAGCGCGTTGCAATGGAAGCATCAAAGCAATCGCGCCGCGGCGTTATCCCGCGCGTAGGCGGGCTGATAGAGCCTAAGGAGATAGACCCTGCCGCGTTCGATGCGCTGCTGCTCGCATACGAACTTGAAAGCGAGCATTCAATAAAGAATGTGCTTGATGCATTGGATGGCAACATAAAGCGCGTAGGCGTGATAATCGGACCTGAAGGCGGCATAAGCGACGAAGAAGCAAAGCTTTTTGCCTCACTCGGCGCGCAATCCTTTTCACTTGGACACAGGATACTGCGCACGGAAACGGCAGGCCCTGCTATAACCGCAATAATAATGTATCACATGGAGGGCGAAGCATGAAGGTTGCATTCTGCACGCTTGGCTGCAAAGTAAATCAATATGATACCGACGCCATGCGCGAAATGTTCATAAACGCCGGCCACACGGTTGTTGACTTTGATGATATTGCGGATGTTTATGTTATAAACACCTGCACTGTCACCTCAACAGGGGATAAAAAATCACGCCAGATGGCCTCCCGCGCGCATTCGCTCTGTCCTGATGCAAAGCTTATAATAACCGGCTGCTACGCGCAGACGGCGCCCGAAGAAGCGCTGAGCCTGCCGGGAGTATCGTTGGTACTCGGCACAAGCGAACGCAGCAGGATAGTTGAGCTGGCAGAAAAGCTCATTGCTGAAAACGCCGGCGATAAAACCTCCGCCGTTACGCCGCACGGGCCAAAGGATGAATTTGAAAACCTAAGCGTGAGCCGCGAAGGGCGCACGCGCGCTTATCTAAAAATAGAGGATGGATGCGACAGATATTGTGCATATTGCATAATCCCCTATGCCCGCGGCCCGGTAAGGAGCCGTTCGCTTGAAGATGTACGGCATCAGCTTGAACTGCTGGATAATGAAGGTTACCGCGAAGTAGTGCTTACGGGCATACATCTTATGTCCTACGGTAAGGACAAGCGCGGCGCAATAACGCTGAGTGACGCCATAAAGCAGGCGGAAGGGCTGAAAAACATAGTCCGTATACGCTTAGGCTCGCTTGAACCGCAGCTTTTGAGCGATGAGTTCATAAAGACCGTAAGCGAAAGCGGACTTGTATGCCGCCAGTTCCATCTTTCACTGCAAAGCGGCAGCGATAGCGTTCTTCAGCGCATGAACCGCCGCTACTCCCCCGCCCTTTACGCGGACTGCGTAGCCCGCCTTAGGCAGGCCATGCCCCTTTGCGCAATAACCACGGACGTTATAGTCGGCTTCCCCGGCGAAACCGAAGAGGAGTTTGAAGAATCGATGGCGTTCGTACAGAAACAGAAGCTTTCAAAAATCCACGTGTTCCCATATTCGCGCCGCAAGGGCACGCCCGCATACAGCATGCCGAATCAGCTCTCCTCCGCCGAAAAGCACGAAAGGGCAAAGCGGCTGATCGCTGTTTCAAGGCAGCTTGAAGGCGAGTTTATTTCATCCCTTGTCGATACAAAGCAGGATGTGCTTTTTGAAGAAGAAAAGAACGGCCTTATTTGGGGACATACCGACACATACGTTAAAGTAGGCGTAAAGCCGAACGGCGCTAAGCTTATAAACACCATCGTTCCCATTACGATAAGCGGATACAACCGCTTCGGGGCGACGGGTATTATAAAGCAAATTTGATTTTATACGGAAGGAGGAACCATAACAAAATGGAGAATTGCATTTTCTGCAAAATAGCCTCTGGCGAAATACCTTCCAAAAAGGTATACGAGGATGACAAGGCGATAGCTTTCTATGACCTTGAGCCGCAGGCGCCAGTACATGTTTTGATAGTGCCCAAGAAGCATTATGATAACGTTACCATGGTTGACGACGGCGCGCTCATGGGCCATCTTATGCAGGTTGCATCCTCTGTTGCCGAACAGCTTGGCATAAAGGCAGGCTTCCGCCTTGTTATAAATACGGGCAAGGACGGCGGACAGAGCGTTAACCATCTGCATATTCATCTTCTCGGCGGGCGTGAGCTTCAGTGGCCTCCGGGATAGTATTACACTTAACGTACAGCAAAAGGTCGGGAGAATATCCCGACCTTTTAGTATGCTTTATTATCTGTCGTCCTGGCTGAACTTGTCCTTCATCTTTTCGATTATGGTGCGCTTCATGGGCTTCGGCGTGTTTGTGGTACGATCGCCCATGGCCTCTGCCAGCTTTTCAAGCAGTTCGCGCTGTTCTTCGTTCAGCCGCTTGGGTATCTGCACGTTTACGCGCACGAACAAATCGCCCTTGCCGGCAGCATTCAGCTTCTGTACGCCCTGCTCTTTAAGCCTGAACGTTGTGCCGGGCTGAGTACCCTGCGGCACGTTATATTTAACGCTGCCCTTAAGCGTAGGCACCTGTATTTCGCCGCCGAGCGCTGCCGTAGTCATGGGGATGTTTATATCCAAATACAGGTCATAGCCCTTCCGACTGAAAAGCTTATGCGGCTTTACATTTATTCCGATGTAAAGATCGCCGTTCGCACCGCCGCGAATACCGGCTTCACCCTCGCCGCGCATAGTAAGCGTTTGGCCGTTGTTTATGCCGGCGGGAATTGTAACGTTTATGCGGTTGCTCTTGTTCACGCGGCCGCGGCCCTTGCAATGCGTACAGGGATCGCTTATTATCTTGCCCGTGCCGTTGCACGCTTCGCATGTGCGCACGGTAGAGAACGAGCCGAACATCGTGTTCTGCTGCACGCGAACCTGGCCCGTACCGCCGCAGGCGGAGCATTTGGTGGGCGTGGAGCCGGGCTTTGCGCCCGTGCCGCCGCATTCAGGGCAGTTTTCTTCACGCGGAACCAATATTTCCTTCTTTGTGCCGAACGCCGCTTCCTCAAAGGTGAGCGTAAGGTTATATTTCAAATCGTTGCCGCGAACGGGGCCGTTGCGCGTTTGCTGACGCGCGCCGCCGAAACCGCCAAATCCACCGCCGAATATGCTGTCAAAAATGTCGCTGTAATCGCCAAAGCCGCCCGTGCTGTATCCGCCGTATCCGCCCGCACCCGCAGCCGGATCGAATGCTGCATGACCAAACTGGTCATATTTAGCACGCTTTTCTTTATCGGATAGCACTTCGTAGGCTTCGTTTATTTGCTTAAATTTAGCCTCGGCCTCTTCCTTGTCCGCCCCCTTGTGCAGGTCTGGATGATATTGCTTCGCCAGCTTGCGGAAGGCGCTTTTAATCTCGTCGTCGGTTGCGTTTTTGTTCACGCCAAGCAGCTCGTAATAATCTTCCTTCACTGTCCCCAACTCCTTATCTTCTTACAACGCACAACGCGGAGGGCGACCGCAAAATCGCCCCCGCATTATGCAAAATATCTTGCTATTTAAGCGTTATGCTTATTTCTTGTCATCGTCCACTACTTCGTAGTCGGCATCTACAACGTTGTCGTCATTGTTTGCTGATGCATTGCCCTGCTGAGCCGCGTTGGGGTCAAAGCCCGCGCCGCCTTGCTGGTTGACCTGCTGCTGATATATCTTGCCGAAGGCTTCGTAGGAGGTTTCGGTCAGCTTCTCGCATCCGGCCTTAATGGCGGCGGTGTCATTGCCTTCCATCAGCTTCTTCAGCTCCGCTACCTGCGCTTCTATCTTAGCCTTGTCGTCCGCGCTCACCTTATCGCCCAGTTCCTTCAGGGTCTTTTCGGTGGAGTAAATAAGGCTGTCGGCATGGTTGCGCTGCTCAACTTCTTCCTTGCGGGCCTTATCCTCGCTGGCAAACTGCTCGGCTTCGCGCACGGCCTTCTTTATCTCGTCCTCGTTCAGGTTGGTGGAGGCGGTAATAGTGACCTTCTGCTCGTTGCCGGTGCCAAGATCCTTAGCGCTTACATGCACTATGCCGTTGGCATCGATATCAAAGCTGACCTCTATCTGAGGTACTCCGCGCGGTGCGGGAGCTATGCCCGCCAACTGGAAGCGACCGAGGGTCTTATTGTCCTTCGCCATCTCGCGTTCGCCCTGCAGCACATGCACTTCAACGCTTGTCTGACCATCCGCAGCGGTAGAGAATATCTGGCTCTTCTTGGTGGGGATGGTGGTATTGCGGTCTATCAGGCGGGTGAATACGCCGCCGACAGTTTCGATACCAAGGGACAGCGGAGTTACATCAAGCAGCAGAATGTCCTTCACTTCGCCGCCGAGCACGCCGCCCTGTATAGCCGCGCCGATAGCAACGCATTCATCGGGGTTGATGCCCTTAAAGGGCTCTTTGCCGGTAACGTTCTTAACAAGCTCCTGTACGCAGGGAACACGGGTTGAGCCGCCGACCAGTATAACCTTATCTATATTGGAATTGGTAAGGCCTGCATCCTTCATGGCAATGCTCATGCACTCGCGGGTCTTTTCGACCAGGTCATGGATAAGTTCTTCGAACTTGGCACGGGTAATGGTCATATCAAGGTGCTTGGGGCCTGTGCTGTCCGCCGTGATGAAGGGCAGATTAACGTTGGTCTGCACCATGCTGGAAAGCTCTATCTTAGCCTTTTCGGCAGCTTCCTTCAACCTCTGCATGGCCATACGATCTGCGCTGAGATCTATGCCCGTCTCGCTCTTGAACTGACGCACAATATAGTCCATCAGCCTCTGGTCGAAGTCGTCGCCGCCAAGGCGGTTATTGCCATGCGTAGCCAGAACTTCGAACACGCCATCGCCGATTTCAAGTATGGATACATCGAACGTGCCGCCGCCAAGGTCGTATACCAGAATCTTCTGATTGGTTTCCTTATCCATGCCGTAAGCAAGCGCGGCAGCGGTAGGCTCATTGATTATACGCAGCACGTCAAGGCCCGCAATGCGGCCGGCGTCCTTAGTGGCCTGGCGCTGGGAATCGCTGAAATACGCAGGGACGGTTATAACGGCCTGAGTTACCTTTTCGCCAAGGTAGGCTTCGGCGTCCTGCTTCAGCTTCTGAAGGATCATTGCGCTTATCTCCTGCGGAGTATAATCCTTACCGTCGATGTTCTTCTTATAAGCAGTGCCCATCTCTCTCTTTATAGAGCTGATGGTCTTATCGGGGTTGGTGATAGCCTGGCGCTTTGCCGCGCTGCCGACTATCCTTTCGTTGCCCTTAAATGCAACCACGGACGGAGTGGTGCGCGCACCCTCAGCATTGGGGATAACAACAGGCTCGCCGCCTTCAAGAACCGCCACGCAAGAATTTGTAGTACCAAGGTCAATACCGATGATCTTTGCCATAATCTATTTCCTCCTGAAAAATCTCAATTCTTATTTATTATTTCGCAACCTTCACCATGCTGTGGCGAATTATGCGATTTTTAACTTTGTAACCCTTTTGGAAAACGTCTATAATCTCGCCGCTTTCCTTATCTTCGTTCTCCTCCTGCATCACGGCGTCGTGAAGCTCGGGATCGAACTGGCCTTCCGCCTGAATCTCTTCAAGCCCGGCCTTATAGAGCGTTTCGTAAAGCTGCTTGGAAACGAGCTTCATTCCGTCCACCCATGCCGTTTTTTCATCCTCCGGCACGGCGGCAAGCGCCCTGTCGAAATTATCCAGCACCGGTAGCAGAGCTTTTATCAAATTGCGCTCGCCCTCATCCAAGCTGTCTGCCGCTATGGAAGCATTCCTGCGGCGATAGTTGTCAAAGTCCGCCTGCAGCCGCTGCAGCAACGCAACGTCGCTCTCCTTTTCCTTTTCAAGCTGGTCTATACGCTCCTTTACCTGCTTAAACTCGTCCCTCGTCAGCGTTACGCTTTCTGGAATTTCGTTTTCGGCGGCGGTATTGGCTGCCTTCTCAGCTTCGCCGGTCTTTTTCTCCTCTACGGGAGGATTCTCTTTCTTCTTAGCCAATTTCTATTTACGCTCCTCATCAAGCATATTTGTAAGCGTTTCGCTCAATGTTCTTCCGATGTGACCCATAACGGCCAGCACCTTTGGATAGTTCATTCTCGTCGGCCCTATCACGCCGAACGTGCCTATCGGCTCCGAACCTATTTTATACGTTGCGGTAACAACGCTGCAGTCCTTCATGCTGCTAAGTTCGTTTTCATGCCCTATCTTAATAGTGAATTCAACGTCCTCGCGGCCTTTGAGCATTTCGTAAAGCGCATCGCCTTTTTCCATAACGCTCAGTATATCTCTTGCGCGATCCACGTCGCTGTATTCCGGCAAGCTGAGCAGATTCATCGCCCCGCTCAATTCAACCCGCTTCGCTTTCTGCTCAAGGCTTTCTCCAAGCGATTTTATTATCGAGTTGAGGAACCGAGCATGCTCGCCCAACTCCCCGGCGATATCATCCATGCGGCTTGCCATTATATCATCAAGCCTGCAATCGGAAAGCTTAGCGTTTAGCATAAGCGATATACGCTCAAGCTCACTCTGCTCCATTCCGTAAGGGATCCGTATCAGTGAATCCCGCGTAAGACCGGAATCGGTAACGATAAGCAGCAGCGCCTTCCCTTCGCCAAGGCCGACCAAGTGTATGTACCTCAGCCTTGCCGTATGCAGCCGCGGTGAAAGCACCATGGATGCATAGCGCGTTACGCTGGAAAGCACGAATGCCGTTTGCTTCACAATGTCATCCACTTCGCCAAGCTTTTTTGAATAGTGTTCGCTGATAAAGCTCAATTCATCCCGACTCAGCTGGGAACGGCGCATTATGCTGTCCACATACAGTCTGTACGCCTTATCGGAAGGTATCCTTCCCGCGGAGGTATGCGGCTGCTCAAGGAATCCCATCTCCTCCAAATCGCTCATTTCGTTGCGTATCGTTGCGCTTGAAAGGCCGATATCCGTACTTTTTGCAATGGTACGAGAACCTACGGGCGACGCGGTGAGAATATAATCGTCTATTATCGCCTGAAGAATGCGCATCTTTCTTGCGTCAAGCTCCATTTGTTCACCGCCTCCTTTCGCCACGGTCCGCTCCGCTTTGCTCTTGTTAGCACTCATCTTCATCGAGTGCTAACTTATGGTTAAAGTATAGTACCACCTTGCATTATAGTCAAGGTACAAGGGCGTATCCTTTGTGACAAAACGGAAACATTAGCTTGATGGAATTATTATAAATGCTATGCCCGCGCTCTAATTAAATATAAGTGCTATTTGACAGTTTATCACGTCTGATGCTATGCTTATCAAAGCATCATATTTAGGGGGTATACAATGTCTATTCTGTGTTTTTCGGATATATTGAAAAAGGTCGGTCTGGATCCGTCAACCGTAAAATTGATCAGGCATCCTATGGCAAGTTATAGCTTTAACCAGTGCTATAAATGCGATATGGTACGCGAATATACCGCTCATCAAAGAACCAATTTTAGCAAAGGCTACTTATATTGGGCCGTATTCATCGGCGAAAGCGGAACTTATGCAAGGTTATACTCTCTTTATAAGGTTAACGGAGCGACAGCCGATACTCCCGACACAATACCCGATGGCTATCCTATTTCCGAACAGTTTGATGGACAAAACATGTACTATGACTTGCAATACATGGACTTGCTTCAAGAGTATGAATCAAAGCTGATAATTGATTGGGGTAACTCTGCAAGAATGTGGCATCAGAAGGGTACTACCGAAAAGCCCATTATATCCATTGAATCCTCTGCAAGAAAACCTTTCATCGGCTATGAAAAGGTGCTGCTTACATATAACGAGCTGAAGGAAATAGTTGAAAACACTACCGATTACGAGCTATGGCAAACAGCCTTATCCGCCATTAACGCAGTATATCTGATTGTGGATATGGAAACAGGGAGCCAGTATGTCGGCTCGGCATACGGCAAGGACGGGCTGCTTGGGCGTTGGCGCTTCTATGTCGATTCGCTGCATGGGAATAATAAGCTTATGAAGGATTTGATATGCAACCATCCTGATAGATATAAGCATTTTCAGTTCTCCATACTGCAAATATTATCCAAGTCCACCCCTGATGAAGAAATAATACATGCGGAGGCATTATGGAAGAAAAAACTTTGCTCTGTGCAATTCGGTATGAATGATAATTAGGGCAAAATATAAGAAGCCGGCAAATTGCCGGCTCTTTAACATTTAATCCTCCATAAACGGCATAAGCGCAAGGTTTTCTATGTCAAGTCCCCTGTCGTTTAGCCGTATGCCGTCCGCCGTTTTTATAAGCAGCCCGTTTTCGTCAAGCTGAGCTATAGCCTTTGAAAACGTTGTGAACAGGCTTTCGCCGAAGCGCGCTTCAAATTCGCCGTTGGTTATGCCCGCCGTTTTCCTAAGCCCCAGCATAACGCATTCAAACATTTCCTCCGCGCGTTCTATCGTTTGCGGTTCGTCCGCAAGTGGGCGCTTGCCCTCGTCTGTGTCCGCAAGGTATTCTTCAAATTCGCTCTTGTTCGCCCAGCGCAGCCATTTGCCGCCAATATGCATTGCCGAGTGCGAATTTAGCCCAAGGCCCACATATTCGCCGTTGTTCCAGTAATTCAGATTATGGCGCGACTCATAGCCTTCTTTAGCGTAGTTTGATATCTCATAGCGGTGGAAGCCAAGGCTTTCAAGCATTTCCTTGCTTTTTTCATACATTTCAAAGGCCTCGTCCTCGCCAGGGAGCAGCACGCTGCCTCCGTTTATGTCAAAATACAGCGGCGTGTTTTCTTCAACTATCAGCGAATATGCCGAAATATGCGTAACTCCCGCTCCCGCCGCAACAGCTATCGCCGCAAGCAGATCCTCTGTGCTTTGCTCGGGCAGGCCATACATAAGATCGGCATTTATGTTGGTAAATCCTGCGGCTTTGGCCATATTCAAACTATTGAGGAAATCATCCGGCGTATGTATGCGCCCAAGTGCCTTCAATATGTGCGGATTCACACTTTGCAGCCCCATGGACAGCCGGTTTATGCCGCATTCGCGGTATTCCGCCAGCTTCCACGCGTCAAGCGTGCCGGGGTTGGCTTCAATGGTTATCTCCGCATCCTCTGCAATGCTAAAATTATCGTGCAACGCGGCCATTATGCGCATTATCTCGCCAAGTTCAAGCGTACTGGGCGTGCCGCCGCCAATAAACACGGTGTCGTACTGTTTTTCGGGCAATTCCTTTGCCGCGATAGCCATTTCGTGTATCAGCGCATCGACATAACGCTTTTTTGCCTCCGTTTCGCATGGAAACGACACAAAGTCGCAATAGCGGCATTTGGATACGCAGAACGGTATGTGTATATAAATTCCTGCCATATCAGTTTATCTTCAGCACGCTCATAAAAGCTTCACTCGGCAAGGATACCGTGCCAATCTGGCGCATGCGCTTCTTACCTTCCTTTTGCTTTTCAAGCAGCTTCTTCTTTCTTGTAATGTCGCCGCCGTAGCACTTTGCCAGTACGTCTTTTCTCACGGCGCGCACTGTTTCGCGGGCGATTATTTTTCCGCCTATCGCGGCCTGAATGGGTATTTCAAACTGCTGCCTCGGTATAACCTCCTGAAGCTTTTCCGCAACGGCGCGGCCCTTGGCATATGCTTTGTCCTTATGCACTATTGTGGAAAGCGCATCGCACATATCCCCGTTCAGCAGGAAATCCAGCTTAACAAGGTCGCTCTTGGCATATTCCTTCAGTTCATAATCAAATGAAGCATAGCCGCGGCTGCGGGACTTGAGCTGATCGAAAAAGTCATATATTATCTCGTTCAGCGGAAGTTCATAGAATATATTCACGCGGCCTTCTTCAATATATTTCATATCCTCGAACACGCCGCGCTTATCCTGACAAAGCTCCATTATAGTGCCAACGTATTCGGAAGGTGACATTATTGTGGCCCGCACCATCGGTTCTTCCATGTATGCTATTTCCGTTACCGGCGGAAGGTTGGTGGGGTTGTCTATCATCACCTCGTCGCCGTTCGTTTTGACCACCTTATATATGACAGAAGGTGCGGTAGTGACCAGGTCAAGGTCAAATTCACGTTCCAGCCTTTCCTGAATTATCTCCATGTGCAGAAGCCCCAGGAAACCGCAGCGGAAGCCGAAGCCAAGCGCCATTGACGTTTCAGGTTCATATGAAAGCGAGGCATCGTTAAGTACAAGCTTATCCAGCGCATCCCTAAGATTTTCATAATCGGCGCCGTCGGCCGGATATATGCCGCAGAATACCATCGGATTCGCCTGCTTATAACCTGGCAGCGGTTCATCCGCCGGTGCATTCGCATCGGTTATAGTATCGCCCACCTTTGTTTCGCGCACGTTTTTGATGGATGCGGAAATATAGCCCACCTCACCCGCTTCAAGCGCATCTATGGGCATAAGCGTAGGCGAGAATATGCCGACCTCCGTCACTTCAAATTCATTGCCCGTGGCCATATAGCGTATTTTCATGCCGGGTTTCACAACGCCGTCCACCACGCGAACATAACTCAGCGCGCCCTTATAGTTATCATACACGCTGTCGAATATAAGCGCCTTAAGCGGTTTGTTTATATCGCCGTTCGGCGGAGGAACGATGTCCACTACCGCCGCAAGCACCTGTTCAACATTCAGGCCGGTCTTTGCGGATATGCAAGGCGCATTTTCAGCCGGAAGGCCGATAACGTCCTCTATCTCTTTTTTAGTATGTTCAACGTCCGCGCTGGGCAGGTCTATTTTATTTATCACAGGCACTATTTCAAGCGAGTTATCCAGCGCCAGATAAACGTTTGCAAGCGTTTGCGCCTCTATTCCCTGCGTTGCGTCTACGACGAGCACAGCACCTTCGCACGCAGCAAGGCTGCGGGAAACCTCGTAATTAAAGTCAACGTGGCCCGGTGTGTCTATCAAATTGAACATATAGCGTTTGCCGTCGGTATGCGTATAAAACATCCTTACGGCGGATGACTTTATGGTTATGCCGCGTTCGCGCTCTATATCCATATTATCAAGCAGCTGCGCTTCCATGTCGCGCAGCGCCACGGTATCTGTCATTTCAATCATCCTGTCCGCCAGGGTAGATTTACCGTGGTCAATGTGCGCAATTATGCAAAAGTTCCTTATCAGTTCACGGTCGTATGCCATGCATATCCCTCCAAGCATTATCTTGTAAAATAATACTTGATAAACAATTAAATTGCAAGTATGCCATGAATGTGATACCATCAGAATAATAAGTTATTTGGGAGGTCAAATCATGTTTTGCAGCAATTATGAAGCGCTTGAAAGCGCGCTTACCAAACGCGGTTTTATAGTACACTCTGTTAAGGATGCCGAAGAAGCCAGGCAATTAGCCTTTTCCTTAATAAAAAAAGATGAATCCGTTGGTTTCGGCGGTTCGGTAACGGTTCAAAACGATCTTGATCTTTATAACCGGCTCAGCGAGCGCGGGAACAAAGTATATTCGCATTGGTATGCATCAGACCGCAGCAAGGCGCAGGACGATGCGGGCAAAGCGAACTGGTATTTAGCATCCACCAACGCGCTGCTGAGCGACGGAAGGTTGGTAAACATAGACGGCACAGGCAACCGCGTTGCATCCATGATTATAGGGCCGGAAAAGGTCATGCTTTTCATTGGCAAAAACAAATTTGTTGACGGCGGCCTTGACGAAGGCATAGCGCGCATAAAGCGCGAGACCTGCCCGCCGAACGCGCGCAGACTTAAGCTCGATAAGCTCCCCTGCGGCATAACAGGCCATTGTGCCGATTGTAATAACGAGCAGCGCATGTGCCGCGTTACCACAATAATAGAATACCCCACCCGCGCCATAAAGGAATTCCATCTGGTACTGATAGATGAGGATCTTGGCCGGTGAGCCATTTTGCATACATGGTGCGCTGCGCGGACGGTTCGCTTTACTGCGGCTATTCCACCGATCCCATTGCGCGGGAAAAAGCGCATAATTCGGCAAAAGGCGCAAAATACACGCGCAGCCGTCTGCCCGTAAAATTAGTATATGCCGAAGAATACGGCGACAAAAGCAGCGCATTGAAGCGCGAGGCTGCATTAAAGCGGCTTACCCACACACAGAAAGAAGAATTGGTGTTTTCGTCAAAGAATCGTATAAGCTGAAAAAACGCCCTGCTAAGAGCGTTTACATAGGAAAACAAGCAGAAACCCAGTAAACTCAAGGCTTAACAGTCGTAAGGAACTATAAGTCTTGCGGTTCGGGCAGAGAACGGTGTGGCCGTGAAGGTCACGCCGTTTTTCTGCGTCCAATGGTAGATTCTGCGATCATGGGTTCTGCCAGTACGGGGATTTCCACCTCGTCTACGAAGTTGAAGATGATCTCCACCTTCTGTCTGCGCTTACCGTCAGACTTGTCTGGTGCGTGGATGATGATCTTCTTGATATACTCGTTGACAATCGTCTGCGTCAGCTCCGTGACATCCACATACTTTTTCGTCAGCGCAATGAAAGCGTCCAGATCGTCGCCCATCGCCTGCCGCTGTTCAACCCATTCTTCCGTTGTTTCAATTTCGAGCTTTAACCGTTCCTGCTCCGCTTCATAATCAGCCGTCATTTTCTTATACTTTTCTTTGCTGATCTCACCGAGCGCATAGTCCTCATAGAGCCGGGACATGACCACATCAAGATTGGCAAGGCGTTTTCTTGCCTGCTCCACGCGCTTCTGATCTTCCCGGATGTCCCGTTCCTGATCGGCGCGGCGGTAATGCAGCCATTCCTCCTGAAAGCCCTCCACATCGCTGCGGATATACGCATTGACCGCCTGAATCCGTTCCTGTACCAGTTCCCGCAGTACATCTTCCCGGATATAGTGTGCAGAACAGGTGCCTCGACCGCTTTTGTAGCTGGAGCATACATAGTGGTCTTGCTTGCCGTCAAAGTTCTTACAGGTAGCAAAGTGCAGCTTATTTCCGCAATCGGGACAGAACAGAAGCCCGGAGAACAATCCTTGCCGTTCCGCTTTTGTGGGACGGCGTTTGTTTTTTCGCAGCTCCTGCACCCTGTCCCACTGAGCCTGAGAAACGATTGCTTCCTGCGTATCAGGGAAGATACACATATCCTCGATGGCATTCGGAATCCGCTTCTTCAGCTTATAGGACTTGGAATAGGTTTTGAAATTCACAATATCCCCACAATACTCCTGCTGCCGCAGAATCTTTTCAACGGTGGACTTGCACCATTTGTAGGGATCAGGCTGGGACACCTTGCCGCCTCTGGGAAGCCCCTTCTCCCGCCAATAGGCCATGGGAATCAAGACTTTTCTCGCCTGTAGGATACCGGCAATGGTTTCGTTTCCCTTGCCCTCCATCGCCATGGCGAAAATGTCCCGCACCACAGCCGCCGCTTCCGGGTCGATGATCCACCATTTTTTATTCTCCGGGGATTTCTTGTACCCATAGGGCGGCTGAGCCAGAGGTTCTCCGGCGTTGCCCCGCAGACGGTGGGAGCTTCTGACCTTGCGGCTGATGTCACGGGCGTACATTTCATTCATGACATTGCGGAAGGGTGCCAGCTCATTTTCTCCGTCGTCGCTATCCACACAGTCGTTGATGGCGATAAAACGGATGCTGTGGTCTGGGAAATAGCTATCCGTGTAGTAGCCCACTTGCAGATAGTCACGGCCCAGACGGGACATATCTTCTTGTGTCAAGTAGGGACTAAAAAATTTTTGAGAATTTACAAGCCGTTCATAGGTGGACAACCACCCGTGAACGGCTTGCGTTTTCTCTATGCTCTTTTGCCGTTCTTTGTGTGACGTTTCTTATATGGTATCCAGAAGCTTTCTTTTCAGGGTGTTCGGGTAGTTTCTCATCGGCGTGGTCTCCTTGAAATTCCTCTCAAGGCGAAGCTTCCGATTTTTATCAAATTGTCAAGTGTTTTTTTGATTTTTTTGCAAAAATAATCCAGACCGCCCTATCGGCGGTCTGGATTATTGCTTATCTTAATGAGATTACGGATAAGCCAGAGGTTTTGATTTTAAGCCTTGCCGCCGTTATGCAGTCTTCATATTTTGACTATTACCATTTAACGGCTGGTAAAAAAAGGCTGTGGGCCACCCAGATGGGCTCCGCTTTCTGGATCAGCTCCGTGGTCGGAGGCCACCACAATCTCATGCTCAGACGCCAACAGCCGGGAGAGCACCCTATCATCGACCCGGCGCAGGAAAGTCTCCTTTTCCGCCGAATCGTGGCGATGGGCCGCTTCATCCGCCCCGTTGATATGCAGTAGCACAAAGGGGCAGCGTTCCGCCGCTCGCAGGGCTGCCTCTGTCTTGGCGTCCAGATCCGTATCCACATCGCCAGTAGCCCCCTTTACCGGGAAAAGCTCCATGTGCAGCAGCCGGGCAATCCCCTTTACCAACTCCTTGCCGCAGATCACGGCGCTCTTCTGGGGAAATGGCGGCAGTGCTACCGGAACAGACTGTCCCCACAGAAGCATACATCGTTCTTTCGTCAGCAGTCTTTCAAAGGCATGGCGCAGTACCAAGCTTCCCTGCGGGCACAGTGCCCGCTGCCCGCCGGAAGGAATCTGCGTTACAATGTTATTCACAGTATGCGCCATGTGGGGAAATACCAGCAGTGCCTGATAGCCGCCCAGCCGGTAATAGGTAAATGCAGGATCCTCTACCTTTGCCGGGGCACAGCAAGGCATGGTACAGCAGCCCTCTCCATCCAGCGTGTAGCAGCTGCCCCGCAGTAGCAGGTCATCGGGCCGGACGGGGATTCCGGCCCCCAGCGCCTCTACATAGCCTCGGAGATGTACCGGCAGATCCGTTACCCCCAACAGGCGCAGTACGCAGTGCAGTGTTTCCGGTGGGAAGCCGCCGCAGGTATCCACATACCGCACCGAACCCATGGACGCCAGATGGCCATATCGCTCCACCTGAAAGTGGGGATCCGTCATGCCGTCAATCACGCATAATATCCTGCTCAAGTCTCTCCCCCTTTTTCCATTGGAACTTGTTTCGTTATACTTCCCGGCGCAGCACCCGGTAGACAAAGGACATATCCAGTCCGCCGCGTACCACGTCCGCCAGCAGGTCGTACTGCCGTTCCTTGTAGCCGCAGGCGTCAAAGGTTGCCAGTGCGTCAAAGGACACGCCCTTTCTGGCGCACAGTGCTTTCAGGATCGTATCCGTGATGCCCGGCGCGTCAAAAATGCCGTGGACATAGCTGCCGTATACGTTTCTGCTGCCGGTGAGGGCGGGCATCTGCTGCTGACTGCGGCCCATGTGGATCTCGTACCCCTCGTAGGCGAGTCCGTTCAGGCCGGAGAGCATTCCCTCCACACCGTGAAAGACGCCTTGCGTCTGGGTCTGCACCTTTTCACCCCGGAATTCGGTGTCCATGTCCAGCAGCCCCATGCCGCTGATCTCCGTGACCCCGGCGGCCTCCACCTGCTCCGGGTCGGATACGGTGCGTCCCAGCATCTGGTAGCCGCC
>ENA-ORPK01001120-ORPK01001120.1-human-gut-metagenome-genome-assembly--contig:-NODE-1120-length-22566-cov-3.029808_pt1 | contig 22566 bp, 18 predicted proteins | sample MGYA00242139_ERZ509068 | MGnify/ENA primary metagenome ERZ509068 (study PRJEB26280, sample SAMEA2338687) | human gut metagenome | biome: human gut; feature: human-associated habitat; material: faeces... | reverse complement strand
AAATATAAGCCGGATGCTGTTTTTGGAACAGGAGGTTATGTCTCTGCACCGGCATTGATTGCTTCTAAACTATTAAAGGTTCCTTATATGATGCATGATTGTGATGCTCAACCCGGGCTTGTAACAAGAAAATTGTCAAGTGGAGCGAAATGTGTTTCTGTTGCATTTGAAAAGGCTTGCAAGTTTATAAATAATAAAAATTGCAAAGTTAATGGAAATCCAATAAGAGCAGCATTTAAAACTTTGACTAAAGAAAGTGCAAGAGAGATATTAGGGTTAGAAAATAAAACAACACTTCTTATAATGGGTGGATCTCAAGGTGCAAGAACGATTAATGATGCTACAGTTGGAGCAATTAAAACATTTTCTAAAGATTTAAATTTGCAAATAATTTTTCAAACCGGTAAAAAAAATTATGATAGGGTAATTGAACAGTTGATTCGAGATTATCCTCAATACGAGAGTGATAAAAATATTATTGTAAGACCGTATTTTGAAGATATGGTTACAGCGCTAAAAGCATCTGATATAGCTATTTCACGTTCTGGGTCGTTGAGCATTTCTGAAATTTGCGCATCTGGAATTGCTCCAATATTTGTTCCTTATCCACATGCAGCAGCTGATCATCAGCGTAAAAACGCAAAATTTATAGTAGAAAAAAATGCCGGCTTGTATATTGAAGATAAAGAAGCAACAGAAAAAAACTTTGTAGAAGCCGTATCTTGCTTGGTTAATGATAAATCTCGTTTAGAAACTTTGCAGAAAAATTCGTTAGCTCTCGCAAAATTTGATGGCACAGAAAAAATTGTCGAACAACTGAAGGCGATAGTAAATGGAAAAAATTTATGATAATGCGGTCAAATTATTGACTTCGCAGGGGAAATTTTATATTAATTTAGGTTTAGAGAGAATTTCTGCAGTTTTGCAATTGTTAGGAAATCCTCAGAATGATTTAAAATGTATTCATGTTGCAGGAACGAACGGAAAGGGCTCTGTTTGTGCAATAATTTCAACTATTTTGGCAAAAGCTGGCATGAAGGTTGGATTATATACAAGTCCGCATATTTTTAATTACACGGAACGAATTAAAATTAACGGTGTTGATATAACAAAAGAAGATTTTGCTAATTTGGTGTTTGAGATTTGCGCAATTGCTGATAAAAATGATATTCATCTTACCGAGTTTGAGATTTTAACTGGAGTTATGTTCAAATATTTTGCAGATAATAATGTTGAAGTAGTTGTCCTAGAAACAGGTTTGGGAGGGCGTTTTGATGCTACCAATGTTATAAAAACAAACCTTTGTTCAATAATTACTCATATTGATTTAGATCATACTGATCGATTGGGAAATACAAAATCTAAAATCGCATTTGAAAAAGCAGGAATTATTAAACCAAATTGTCCTGTGTTTACATCAGAAGGCTATGAGGAAATCAAGGATAAAGCAGATGCCGAAAATTCTCTGTTTGTGATGGTTGCACCGTTTGAAGATACTACCAATCTTGCGTTGAAAGGAACTTGTCAGCAGGAAAATTTATCACTTGCCCTTGCTTCTGTTCGCTATTTGTTTCCACAGATAAGTGAAGCGACTATTCAAGAAGCGTTGACTGAAGTTAAGCATCCGTGTCGTTTTGAATTGTGTAGAGATGATTTGATAATTGATGCTTCTCACAATCCGAATGGGGTAATGGCGTTGCGTGAAAGCTTGGATTTTTATTATCCATATAAAAAACGTTGTTTTGTATTTGGTTGTTTGAAAAATAAAGATTATGAAAAGATGATACAAATTTTGTTTTCTCGTGGAGATGAGATTTATTTTTATCATTTTAACAATCCAAACTCTTGTTCAATAGAAGAGTTGCAAGCTGTTTGTGAGTATCCTTCGCATAAATTTAAGTCCCTAGACGAGTTGCCTAAGGACTATATGAAAATTGTTTGCGGTTCTTTTTATATGCTTAATGAGATTGTTCCTGAGTCACTTGTGCTTCAGCCATTTCTTCAAGAAGGTTTGTAACTTTTGCAGGTTCAAAATCAGTGCATGAATTCCAAATAAGGGTTGGTTTCTGACCTGTAATTGATGGACTTGGGTAATCGCTGTTACAAAAACCTTTTAACATATTCGTTGAGCCATCAACATTTGAAGTGAAATATTTACAACAACTGCAAATTTTTAACACAAAACCGTAATCATTGAGCTTTTGGCGAATTTCTTGCAATGCATCAATCATTCTTAAGTGTCTGCCAGTTACAAATTTTTTCTTTTTGTACATAAATTTGATTTTTGCTAAACCTGATTCTGAGATGAATTCTAATTTGCAAGGTAATTCTCTTCCGGCTGTATTCATTACAAATGCATCTATTGCAAGTTTTTCGGTGCCTTCCGGAAGTTCTTCTTTTTGAGTTATTTTAGCTCGAATACTTCTTACTGGAGGAAGGTTTTTAAGAATATGACATAACGAATATATTGGATATAGGCACAATAACACGATTTCTTTAAATCTTAATTTCGAATTGATTAGGCTGATTCCAAAACCTGCAATAAGAATTAAGAATGATAAAAGAACAATTCTGAAATCTACAAAGAAATAGTATCTGTAAGAATGTTTCATTACTGCAGCGTAAACGAGCAATAACATCCAAATATTTGGATTAAGCAATGAAAATGTATGTTCAGCGAATACAAAATTGTTTGACCAAACTTGTGTAAAGCAATTTTTGAATAAGTCTAATCTTGCGGATAATCTTGGTTTTCTAAATTCGTAGTTGGCTGTGTCAACATAAGTTTGGATATTTGGATTGTAAGTACAAGGACATTTGATTTTTGACAAAAGCATACTGTATTTTAGTTCTGCGTTAATGTCTTTGAAGTCAACAGAACCGACTTCATCAACTAAATCTTTTTTGATAACGAAAACGCCAGAATCAGCACTAGCTGCTAATCCGAACAAAGAACGAGCTTTTCGCATAAAGTTCATGTGGTATTTTTGATAAGCTGCTTTGATTTTATCAATTGGTCCTAAATTGTCAGTAATAATAAGAGTTTCACCACTTAATACGCTGTGGTTAACAAGACCTGAATTTATAGAAGTTAAAAAGTTTGACGGGATACTTCTATCAGCATCAATAAATACGTAAGAATCAATAGTTTGATCTTTGCATAATCTTTCAATAAGCATTGATACGGCTTGATCTTTCCCGACAGTACCAACACCCGTGATGTTGATAAGATTAACAAATCCGTCACCGACAAAAAGTTCTTCAGAACCGTCAGAACAATTGTCTAGAATTACAAAAACTCTAAAATTGTTTATTGGATAATCTTGCATTTTAAGTTCTTTCACAAGGTTTTCAAGCGTAATTCTGTTGTTCCTTGCATAAATTACAACTGCTAGGTTATCTTTTTCTTCGTACTGAGAATATCTTTTTTCAATCTTAAATGGTTTGTCGTTAAGATTTCTGATAGCTAGTGCCAAGAAATACAATGAATAAATTGCAACGTAAATATATAAAATGTCTAAAATTAATTCCATAATAATCCTTTCACAATAGTATTTTATTTAAAGATAGCACAAAAATCCATTGAATGTAAACTTTTATTTAAGGTATTCTATCGGTTTGAAAAGTTATTTAAACAGAGTGAGTTACAGATATGAGAGAGGGTTTGTGCCAAGCTTTCACTTGAAAAATTTTTACAAAACTGTTATACTAAGTTATGTACAGTAAATTTGGAGGATTTATAATGAATTTTGATTTTAGAAGAGCCGTCGGGGGGGGGGCAATAGCTTAAATCCCCCAAATCGTAATGGTTTTACACTTGCAGAGGTCTTAGTTACTCTCGGGATTATTGGAGTTGTTTCTGCAATGACAGTACCTACATTGGTGCAGAATTACCAAAGAAAGAGCTATGTAACTCAATTGCATAAGGTTTATAATGAAATTATCCAAGCGTCTGAAAGATATGTGTCAGATAATAATTATGTTGATTTTGGAGAATCCAGACTAAAAGCCAATAGTACAGAACTAAGAAGATTTATAAATACATATTTTAAGGTTGTAAAAGATTGTGGTACAAGATATACTGGTTGTATGGCTGATGAATATGTGTCATTATCTGGTGGAACGGTAAATACTCAGCACGGACAATGTAATAGTGTTGTTGTTTTGGCAAGTGGCGCATCTTTATGTGCTGATACTGTTGCAATGGCAGATGTTGATAGTGAAGATCCGGATGATGAAAATAAAATTGTAAGTTCTAATCACGCTGGAAGTGCTGGAGAGGTAATTGCATTTGAAGTAGATATAAATGGTAAACAAGGTCCAAATGTATATGGAAGAGATTATTTTTCTTTTCAAATAGATAAAAATTGTAATATATTTGATAAGTTTTACATTCAAAACGGCAATAAACCTGATATGAATGCAAATCATCCAGATAATGGTTTGTTTGGTAAAATCATAGAAGATGGCTGGGAAATGACTTATTAAGTTTAGCTAATTTTTATACAATTAAAAAAGTCCTGTTTTTCAAAAACAGGACTTTTTTAATAAACTTATATTTGAATATTGAATTAAACTAATTCAACAACTTTCAAGGCGTTTCTTGAAGCAATTTCAACAAGGCTTCTAGCTGTTGCCATCATTGACAAATCTGAATCCATTTTGTTGATGCAAGAACCACAACCGATTGCTGATGCTCCAGCTGCAAATGCGAATGGTGCAGTTGTTGGGTTGATTGCTGTTGCTGTCATAATAGGCAAGTCGATATTTCTAGAAAGTTCAATTGTATTAGATAGAGTCAATTCAGCTCTTTCCATCAAGCCTCTAGCACCTTCTGAAATGTGATCTGCTGAGAAGTGACCTTCTGTTTGGATTAGGTCGATCCCCATTGTTTCTAGTTTTCTAGCCAAATCAATTTGGTCAGCAATTGACAATTCGCCAGGAATAGTTACACAGAAGAAAGTTCTTGTGTCGCCAAGCATATCCATTGTTTCTCTAACCAAAGACATAACTTGATCAGCTGAGAAAGACATTCCTTTTTTGTAAAGAACATCAAAGTTGCCAAGTTCAATTGCGTCAGCACCAAGTTCAACAGCCTTAACAAGTTCTGATGGAACGATTGATGATACGAAAATTGGCATATCTGTCATATTTCTGATTTCAGAAATAATTTCAGGTTTAGCACAGATATCAACTGCTGAAGCACCTGCGTTTTCTGCTGAAGATACAACTTTTTTAATGTTTTCGATATCAAAGTTGTCGATACCAGCGATAACTTTTACAGCTCTTTTTTCTGTCAAATGTTGTTTAAATAAATCAATTCTGCTCATTTTAAAAATTTCCTTTCTTATAAAATGTGAAGTTTTTTCTGAATTATACATTAAAATTGTAATAATTACAATAACTAACCTGAAAAAATTTTTCAGGAGTAATGAATAAATCTCTAAACACTGCATAATGTTAGTAAAAGGGGAGTAAAATGCAAAAGAAAATATTTTTTTATCTGTCGTTTTTGTTCTTAACAATTTTGCCAGTGTCTGCGCAGAATTTTGGTGCAGATGAACTTATAAATATCAATGTATATGAACGAATAAATCCTGCGATTGTTGCGATAGAGGCAAATATCGCAGATGGATTCTCTGCTGGAACCGGGTGCGTAATTCGCTCTGATGGCGTGATTTTGACAGGATCTCACGTAATAGATGGAGCTAAAGAAATTGATGTTACAACTTCTGATGGGAAAATTTATAAAGCGTCAGTTCTTGCAAAAATGGGAAAAAACAAGGACTTAGCTTTGTTAAAAATAGTGCCGAAGTCAAGATTAAGAACAATTTCATTTGGAGATTCTTCTGATGTAAAAGTTGGTCAAAAAGTCTTAGCAATAGGGAACCCATTTGGCTTTTCTGGAACATTAACTTCCGGAATAGTGTCAAGAATAGATTATGCAAAAGGGAGAATTCAAACAGATGCAGCGATTAACCCCGGATGTTCAGGTGGCCCTCTCTTGAATTCTCAAGGAGAAGTTATTGGCATTTCTCAATCTATTTACAACCCAGATAATAATATTTCCAATATTGGTATTGGTTTTGCAATTCCGATTAATGATGCAAAAAAGTTTATAGAAACGGCAAATTTGGATAATACAACTCTTAAAGGCAAAAAGAAATTTGCAATGAAAGAGTAATGAATTCCTGCGACACTAACTTGTTAATAAGCTTGTTTGAATAATCTTTTCATGATACAATTGGCGCAAGGAGAAGCTTGTGATAGAATTTTTCGGACTATGTGTTCAAAACTTAATAAAAAGCATTAAATACCTTTTTCAGGTCCGTTTTTCTGCTGTTTTGGCACAGGCTGCGGCAATTAGTTATGATTCTTTACCGATATCATTAATAATTGCTTTTATTGCAGCAGCTGTTATTGCAATTCAGGTCTCAAAACAATTTTTGATGAGTGGTGCAGAAGCTTATATTGGTGGAACAATTGCTGTAGTTATGATTAGAGAAATAGCTCCTGGTTTTGTTGCTTTGGCAATAGGGGCAAGAGCCGGTACGGCGATTTCTGCAGAAATTGCAAATATGCAGGTAACAAGTCAAGTTGACGCAATGAAAACTCTTAAAGTCGATCCTGTGGGCTACTATTTCACTCCAAGAATTTTAGCCGGAGTAATAACTGTTCCTATGGTTGTTTTATTAGCAGAATTTGTTGGAATAGTAGGTGGAATGTTAGTTTCACAAGCAACAATTGACTTACATCCTGCAAGATATATGAATTCTGCTTGGTTGTGGATGTCAACTCGTGATATTTATATAAGTTTGCTTAAAGCTTCAATATTTGGAGGACTGATTTCGTTGGTTTGTGCAACACAAGGCTACAGTACCAAAGGTGGAGCTAAAGAAGTTGGTACATCTACAACTCAAGCAGCAATTTTATCTACAATTTATATGCTAATTGCAGATTTTTTGGTGAATTTAGTATTTTATATAATGTAGAAAGGATGATTGATGAAAATTTTTGATATAAAAAGAGCCGTCGGGGGGGGGCAATCGCATTGAGTCGTTAAAACACTTTGGTGGTGTTTGTTTAAAAATGTGTGGTCTTTTACGAAACATTTTAATCTCGCCCCAACGTACTCTGCCGAACAAAACAATTAATAATTGTTTTGAGAGAGGTAAGAAGAAATTTCTTGGCGAATTGAATGAGCTCAGAAATTTCAGAGAGGAGCATAATTTAAAGTTAAGTTGTCGGAATAGCAATTCCGACCTACCGAAACAACTGCGGTGCATACCGCTAAATAAATTCCTGATATTGGGGAGAAAATTCAACCTATTTTTGAAACTGTCTTTTCACATATAATGGTAGAGGATGCTACAATTATGCAATAAAAAATATAAATCCTGACGACAGAACTAAAGGTTATTGGGAAAGCTTGTACAAATAATCTTAGTATTTTCTGTTTAAATCATTATAGTGCCCGAAGCCAAGAACATCTTTAACAAATGTAATTCCTGCGTAGATTCCTAAGCCTATTGCACTGCCTTTGCCAACAAGTCCTTTGCCAAATAATGCGCCTGCCCCTAAGCCAAGTGGAATTACACTGTCAATCAACATTGTACCAAAGCCTTTGAAATATCCTATTGCTGAGTTTACAAAGTGTCTAAAGTTGTTTTTTACTTCAAAGTCAAATACAGCATTTTTAAGATTTGCGGTTGTAATGCTTGGGCTTGACAAGTATTGAGTATTGCTGAAAGCGTCCATGCAGGCATCAGCATCTTTACTCTTTGAGTAAACATCTGATTGCAATTTCCCTAAAACATGGGCGTCATAAGCAACAACCCCGAGAGCAGCTACTCCTGCTCCTTTTACCAGGTATTTAGAAAAATTATTTTTTACTGATGATAATGCTGTACTAATACTCATAGTTCACCTATTTTGATTGAGTTTCTTCTTTTTTAGTTTCGGTTTTCTTTTTGTCGTCTTTTACTTCAAATTCTTTTTCGACTTTTTGTCCTGACATTTTTAACAGAACATTTGTTGCCTGCATTGCGTCTTGTCCATAACCGCCTTGAGAATTTTGCATTTGTTTTAATACTCCGACTGTGAAGTCATCGCCGGTTACAACTCTAGAATCAAGAGCGCTGAGTGCTAAAATCCTAACCGGAGTATATGGATCTTGGAGCATTTTGTTGACTAATGCATTTAAGGCTTTGTCATCTTTTCTAGAGTGATCTTCTTCCAACCTTGCAATAACTTCTTTTGCACCCATCATTCGAACTTCCTTGTCTTGGCTGTTCAAATAGTTTTCAAGGTTTTTGATATAGTCATCTGTTAGCTGGACGATTTCTCGTTTTTCAGTTTTTTTATCTGAAGTCTTGTTTTCTGTAGAATTTGTAGCTGAGTTTGCTAAGTTCCTTTCTCCGTTCGTAGAATTTCCGAGCCCATTAGCACCATTGGTGTTTCCAGCTCCATTCACATTATTGCCATTGCCCCAATTATTTGTGTAGTAACCTGAAGGATAACAACCGTTTGTAGGTGTGCCACCATAATTTGGAGCATTAACATTATAAACAGGAGCCGTAGCACCTGGAGGTGTTACTGACGGGTTGAATATCTGAATATTAACTCCGGAATAGTTTGGAACTTGTACGCTTTGCCCTTGTCCTGTTTGTGGTTGAACTTGTGCTTGTGGAACCCGAGTTTGAGGTGTTTGAACCGGTTGACAAGTTTGAGGAGCTTGCGTTTGAGTTATCGGAGCTGTTTGATATTGCGGTTGAGCATATTGATTTTGCTGAACCGGTTGTTGAATATTTTGCTGTCCTAACGAACTTTGCATATAACTACCCTTTTACTACTTATATTTATAAAGTATTTTCATGTTGAATTATTGCTTTTTCTTTAAGAAATGTTACATTGTTTTTTTATTTTTAACATGATAGCTATAATTTATTTATGAGTAGCTATGAGGAAAATTATTTGGCAAAGCGTCCTCAACACTTATGCCACATGTGTGGAAAGTGTTGTAGAGTTGTTACGACCTCTCTCTCTTACGCTGAATTAAAGCAGATGGAACAGGATGGAGACAAAGGGGCTGTTGATTTCCTTTCGTTGTTTGTTCCATATGACTCAATAGAATCGGCTCGAAATGTTGATGCCGGTGTTGTTGATAATATTATTAACCGTTTAAAGAGCGATGGAAGTTTTGATGAAAAAAAAATAACTTTTTACGGATGTAAATATTTGCAAGACAATAATTTGTGTTCTCGATACGAAACTCGTCTTGATTTATGCAAACATTGTCCTTCGACTCCTTGGTCTGTTGTGCCTCCAGGGTGTGGTTTTGAAGGGTGGTTGTTTTGGCAGAGAGAAGAAATTAAACAAAAAATTCGCAAGTCAAAAGAAGAGCTTTTGGAATTGAAGTTGCTTCGAATGCGTACAAAAGATGAAAATACGCTCCAAAAAATTAATATTGTTGAACATAAAATCCAAAGAGGTATTGATTTTTATAAAAAATATGGTTCTGAAAACTGGTAGCGTTGGGCTTATATAATATTCACTTAAACACCTAATCAACCATAATTTTTTATATTCATCTTCCTTCTTAACTTTCTAGCTGTTTGAATACAAACAATGGACCAATACCTAAAGCAGTGTTTAAAATCCAGTTGCTTTTCGGTTATTGCAACAGAGCCTTATCCAATTTCCTTTTATAAAATTCTGTATTAATATTTAGGTTTTCTCCGATATCAAGAAGCATTTCAACAAAGCGTTTGTTTGAAGATTTTTTATTTTTAAATGCTTCGGACTCAATAATATCGCCTATTTTATGGTAAATTTTTGCAAAATAAGTATTTTGAGCTTCTGCGATATCAACTTGGAGTTCAAGTTTCCTAACGTTATCAAAAATCTCTAAAACAACATCAGCTTGTTGTATTTCAAAACTATGAACGAGTCTGTTGATGTTTTGTAAAATCTTCTTACTGAATACAATATTCGATGGGGTTTTATCTAGTTGAATATCAATTTTCTTGGCTTCATAGTTGATATCAGTTGCCTGTTGAATTAAATCGTCTTCTACAAATCCGCTGGAATGTACCACAATATCATTAAATTTATGACTGAATGCATAAGAAGCTGAAATCTTGAATTCATCAGGAATTTTCAACCCTAAACTTTGAAGGTGATAGATTGAACCCTTGCCTTCATCATACATTTCTTGGTATGTTTGAGAGAATTTTTCTAGCTTCCCTTTTAGCAAGATTTGCAAGATTTTTCTTCTTTCTTCAATAAATATATCTTTCAGGGTGAAGTATTCTTTCCCAAAGTACTCATCAAGTGCTCTGATAATCTCTGTTAGAGTATCCATTGCGTAAATTTTTGTCAAATCTGTTTTAATTCTGTTGAATTCTGCATCATCTGAATACTCCTTAATCGAACAGTGGAAATCTCCACCGGCATATTGCATTAGGGCAAACATTACGTTTGACTTTTGTAATGTGATTTTTGATTGAATTTCAATATGTCCTACAACAAATGTTGATAAGCCTTTTTGAACTTTTTTATATGCTTTCCTTGTAATAGTATAGCAATATACGCTTTCTTCATCATCAAAATCTTGGTAAAGAGAAGATAATGCCCATAAGCTTGCAATTTGTTTAACTGTAATAATTGATGGTTTTACAAATCTTTCAAAAATATCCTTCCCTGTTCCGAATTCAGGAATATTACTTTTTGCTTGAGATAAAATTTCTAAGAATTTTTCTTCAAGATTTTTGTTTGAAAATCTCGAAGCAAGTTGCATAGCTCGAGCTGCGTATTTCATGATTTGAACGGTTTCAATTCCAGAGATTTCAGAGAAGAACCAACCGCAACTTGTATACATAAGCATTGCTTGACGCTGGATTTCCAACAATTCCATTGCTCGAACTTTATTTTCGTCTGTCAAATCAGGTTTAAAGTTATCTTGTTGAAATTTTTTAACGTTCATTTCATTTCTGTCTAAAATTACATCAATATACTTGTTTCTGACATCCCAAACATTGTCAAAGTATTTTGGTCCTTCTTTTTCAAATATAACGACAAGTTCGTCACGCAAGTAATCAAGCGCATCTCTTAATGGCTTTCTCCATTTTTGATTCCAGCCGGGATGACCGCCAGTAGAGCATCCACAATCTTCTTTCCATCTGCCGACGCCGTGGAAACAACTCCAGCTGGATGCCTGTTTAATGTCAACTTCGCAATTGCTTCTGTATTTGTCTAAATATTCTGCGTAGTTTGTTATAGTAAAGCCTTCATCTTTTGCTTTAATTTTTAAAACGTAAGATAACGCCATGTCACCGAATTTTGTATGGTGACCATAGCTTTCGCCATCGGTTGCAATATTAATTAATTGCGGATAATTTCTGCAATCTGAAATCCCTTCTTTTAATCGTCTGATGAACTTATTTCCATCTTTTAGTAATTCATCAAAAGCTACGGAACGAGAAATTGCGCCATCATAGAAAAACAAATCAATATATTTCCCTGGTGCTGATTTTATGTAATATCTGTAAGAACGTGCTGGGTCGATATTTCCCCAGCTTACGTCTTGCCAATCCTTAGTCCCTTCTTCTCTAAATTTCAGAGCTTGATAAGGTGAAAGAACTGTGAATTTTATTCCGTTTTCCTCTAAAATACGAAGAGTTTCATCATCAACAGCAGTTTCTGCAAGCCACATACCTTCCGGTTTTCTGCCAAAACGATATTCAAAATCTCTTATTCCCCATTTGATTTGAGTTTGTTTGTCGTTTTCATTCGCAAGAGGCATAATTATATGGTTGTAAACCTGTGCCATCGCATTACCGTGCCCGGAATGATCTGAAACACTCTCTATATCAGCTTTTATAATTCTCTCGTAAGTAAGAGGTGCAAAATGTTCCATCCAAGACAAAAGAGTTGGTCCAAAATTGAAACTCATGTGCTCGTAGTTGTTCACAACGTCCAAAATTCTGTTTCTATTGTCTACAATTTTGGATACAGAATTGGGGTTGTAGCACTCTTTATTAATCCGTTCATTCCAGTCGTGGAAAGGTAGAGCACTGTCTTGTAATTCAATTGCTTCAAGCCAAGGATTTTCTCTTGGTGGTTGATAAAAATGTCCATGGATAGTCAAAAATACTTCGTTTTTCTTATTGCTCATCTCTTAACTCCGAAAATTTGCTGTTTTACTTGTTTTCATCTTTGGGTTTTGTGCTGATAACTGTGAATTTTTCAACATCCATCCAAGGATCTCCCAAGGCCGTTGAAAATACCTTTCCCTGAAATTCAACTACGTCACCGGAATTCAGGTCGATATGTTTTTCTGCTTCTGTTCTCTTTAAAAAGATTTTTAGTTCAGAAAGCGGAATATTGTGATCATATACATCCGGTCTTTGGATTAGGAATGAAATATAGTTTTCAGAACTTCTCATTGCTGGTTTGTAGTCCAATCCAAGCGTTGCAAATTTATCGAATTTAGCTCTAATTTTTATGTTTTTATTTAAATAAAAACTAGGGCGTGCAACTAAATCAAGCGGATTAACTGTAATATAGGATTTTGTAGTCGATTGAGCTTGAATTGTATTTGTGTTTACAAGTAAATTGTTGTTTGAATAGTTGCTTATTGGGCTCGCAAATGCACTAATTCCAAGTGTTACAGCTAAAACAAATATTAAACTTTTTATTTTATTATTCATTAAAATTACCCTCTCTAGATTTTACAACACTATTCTAGCACAATTTTTGGATTTTGTAACTACCCGAATAAATAATTCTGGTATTTTTTATTAAGGGATAAAAAAACTCGCTTTAATACAAAACGAGTTTCTTTTATTCTTAATTTGTTTTATAAGAGATTCTAAATTTTTTATTTATTATACTCATTAAACAATTCAACCAAAAGTTCATGTCCTTTTAGAATTGTTTTGTATTCTAAATATTCGTTTTTTGAGTGCATGTTGCACACAGTCGCAAGTCCGATTAAGTATGGTACAAATTTTTCATCATTTGCGTTCGTTTTGTTTGCGTAAATGTGAGTTTCTGCACCTGCGTGGAATGATGTAATATCCGGTTTTACTCCGACTTTATTAGCAGCTTTCTCAAAAATAGTCGGAATATAATCGTCATCTACTTTTTCAAAAGGAGGAAGATGTTCTTCAAATTCAATTGTTGCTTCTGCAATATCCTTGTTCTTAATGTTGAATTCGTCAACAGTTAAAGACATTTTACTTTTTAATTCCTCTTCTTTTTTGCGGCTTGAGCTTCTGATTGAATAATTTGCTTGAGCGTCAGTGTTAATGATGTTTGTAACCTTGATGTCGCCTGCTGAAATTCCTCCGATGTTGCATGAAGTTACAATGTGCCCATCTTCTTCATAAAAAACACCCTGTGGAAGATTAGAAATTAAATCTGCAATTAATTTTGCAGCATTGGCGCGTTTTTTGTCCCCAATGTCTATTCCGGAGTGACCACCTTTGAAACTATGAACTTTAACTTTTGCTAAAGTGTAGCTTGCACCTGAAATTTCGCATTGTCCTAATGTGTCGCTGTCTAGTACTAAAACGTATTTTGATTTGAAGTTTTTAAGGTTTGCATTGCGAATACCTGAAAGATTATTTTCTTCATCACGTGTGAACATAATTTCCAGTCCGCCATGTTTCATGTTGCTGTGCACAAGTTCTTTGGCAAAAAGTAATGCGTTTGCAACACCTGCTTTGTCATCTCCGCCAAGAGTTCTACCTTCTGCATGAATATTATCATTTTCATCAAGATAAGTTTTAACAGGACTGTCATCTCCGATTACATCCATGTGAGCAGAGAGCATCATTGGGGCTTTAGTTGAATCTGTTGCATGAATATTAATAACAACATTTCCAAAATCATCAAGTTTGCAGTTTATTTCGTGTTTGTCGCAATAATTTTTTATCCATTGTGCGACTTTCTCCTCGTGCATAGAAGGAGATGGAACTTCTGCCAAGCTACAGAACAGGTCAATAAGTTCATAATCTTTTCTTATTTTTTCAATAGTCATATAAAGTCCTCTCTATTTATTTAGCAGTTTAATTGTAGCATTTTTTTTGACTTTTGCAAGTAAAAAATAACAAATTTGTATTTTATTTAATATCTACAATACTTACGCCGTCGCCACCTTCAGAGTCTTCTCCAACTCTCCATTTCGCAACGTATGGTGAAGTTGTTAAGAAATCTCTCACTGCGGATTTTAATGCCCCTGTGCCGTGACCGTGGATAATTGTTACGCAAGCGAGGTTTGCAAGACTTGCTTTATCGAGATAAAATTCCAAGCTATCAAGAGCGTCTTCTACTTTGTATCCTCTTAAATCTAATGTATTTGAAATACTTGTTTTTCTGAGTTCAAAGTTTTCAAAAGAACTTGGACGATAAACATTTTCTTTCTTTTCATAAGCTGAATCATAAGGAGCAAGCTTATCTGTCTTAATTTTCGTTTTAAAATTCCCCATCTGTACGAGTACGTTTTCGTTTTTGTCAGGAAGTGAAAGAAGTGTAACAGGTTGATTCATTTCTTTTAAAATAAGTTTGTCGCCTATTTTGGCAGAAGGCCAATCAATTTTTTCATATTGCTGTTTTTCGTCATATTCAGAAAGTTTCCCTCTGAATTTTTGTTCTGTTTGAGCGAGTCGAGCGTAAGAACGGCGTGCAATTTTTTCTGATTTTTCCCGTCTTAATTCATCTAAAATATGTTTGATTTCTGCTTTAACTTCAAGTAATTCTCTGTCAAATTTGTCTTTAATTACTTTTACGGTTTTTTTCTTGTCTTTTTTGATTTGAGCAAGCGAGTCCTCGTATTCAGTTTTTAAATTTTCAGATGTTTCTTTCAATTCTTCTGCTTCTTCAAGGTTTTGCGCAAGTTTAGCCTGTGTCTCTTGTAATTTTTCTACAACAAGTATTGATGGGTCTTTTGTTGACACAACAATATTTTTAGCTTTGTCGGTTAATTCTTTATCCATACCCAAGTTTGCAGCAATAGATATTGCATTGCTTAAGCCGGGAATTCCGATAAGCAGCTTGTACGTAGGTTTTAGGGTTGCAGTATTAAATTCAACAGATGCATTTTTGAAATACGAATTTGTATATTCAAGAGCTTTAAGTTCTCCATAGTGAGTTGTAACTGTTGAAACAACTCCTTTTTGTGCAAGTTTTTCTAAAATAACTTGAGCTAAAACAGCGCCTTCTACAGGGTCAGTTCCTGCGCAGATTTCATCAAGCAAGACAAAAGATTTATCGTTACTTTGTTTTAGAATCTCAATTATGTTTGTCATGTGAGCTGAAAAAGTTGATAAATTTTGCAAAATACTTTGATCATCCCCAATATCTGCAAAAACCTCTTCAAACGGATAAAGTTTAGCGGCTGTGCAAGGAAGGAACATTCCGCTTTTTGCCATAAGTATAAATAATCCGATAGTTTTAATTGTAACGGTCTTTCCGCCGGTATTTGAGCCGGTTATTATAACGGATTTATAATCTTTGCCGATTTCAAAATTATTTGTTACAACATTATCGACATTGCCAATCAATAGTGGGTGTTTCATATTTTCAAACTCAATAATTTTTGTTGTAACTATTTCAGGTTCTATAGCTTGAATTTTTACTGCATATCTTGCTTTCGCAAAATGATAATCAATAGTTGCAAGAAGTTGTTCCGAAAGTGAAAGCTCTTTTATTTCGTTTTTTACAAGAGAGGTTAAGCCTGCCAAAATTTTAATCATTTCTGAATGAATATTAGCTTTAATTTCTCTGATTTTGTTGTTTAGCGGTACGATTTGTGCCGGTTCTATATAAAAAGTTTTGTTCGTTGCAGAAACGTCGTGAACAATTCCGGGAACTTTGCTCTTTGAAGATGCCATTACCTGAAAAACAATTCGGTCGTCTCTTGTTGTATAAATGTTTTCTTGCAAGTGTTTTGAGAAATCTGCAGAGTTTAGCAAAGAATTTACTGTTGTTTTTAAGTTCTTTTCGTTGTCCCTTAATGCCGCAAAAAGCCCTTTCAATTCTAAAGTGGCATCTTGTCTGATATTTAAGTTTTCGTCGAAGGTTGAAAAGATTTTATCTTCCAGTTGCTTATCTACAAGTAAATTTTGCGCAGCATTTCTTATAATAGAAAGCATTGATAAATTATCAAAAAGAAATTTTTTGACAAGCCTTGATGTTCTTAATGTTTTGGCTATATCTATTAATTCGTTTTCTGCCAAATAACTTACACCCATATTTTTTTTGATCTGTGCAATATCAGCAACAAATTCTATTGGAATGTCGTTTGGAATATCAAGAACTTGTTTTGCTTCTCGAGTGCATTGTATTTCATTTTTAATTTTTACAATGTCATCAAAAGGCTGGATTTTAAGGCAAATTTCTTTGCTTTGTTTGGTTTTTGCGAAGTTTGCTAACTGCTCTTTTATTTTATCAAATTCAAGTGATTTTAAGCTTTTTTCAATAGTATTCATAAGATTATTAAAAGACAATAATGCCTCAATTACAATGAATTATTAACTTTTTTTGATTTATTTGCACTAAATATTTTTTAAAGTAAAATATAGTTATAAATAAATAAGAAGGTGAAAATTATGGCTATAGAAAGACAACATGTAAGAGAACAGGATAAGATTCAAAGACGACACAATTTTGAGCCTGTTGAAAGTAATTTGACAGATGAACAAGTAAGGTTGGAAGCTTCAAGATGCTTGCATTGTAAAAATCCTAGATGTGTTCAGGGTTGTCCTGTTAATATTCAAATTCCGGATTTTATTCAAGCGATAAAAGAAGGCAATCTTGATAAAGCTGGAGAAATTATTCGCCAAACCAGTATGTTACCATCTGTTTGTGGCAGAGTTTGTCCTCAAGAAAGACAGTGCGAAGGTCAATGTATATTGGGGATTAAAGGTGAAGCCGTTGCAATTGGCGCGTTGGAAAGATATGTTGGTGATAATACAAAAGCAGAGGTGCCGCAAATAAAACCTTCTGGTAAAAAAGTTGCCGTAATTGGCTCAGGGTGTGCAGGCATGACTGCTGCTTGTGACTTAAGAAAAGCAGGTCATGATGTGGAAGTTTTTGAAGCGTTGCACGAACTAGGCGGTGTTTTAAGGTATGGAATTCCTCCGTTTAGGCTTCCTAGAACAATTCTTGATAAAGAAATTAATAATCTTGAAAAAATGGGTGTAATTTTCCATAAAAACGTAGTTGTTGGAAAATCAATCACCTTGGAACAGTTGAAAGAAGATGGATTTGATGCAATATTTATTTGTTCTGGTGCTGGGTTGCCAAAGATGTTGAATGTTGAAGGTGAAAACTTAAACGGTGTTTTCTCAGCAAACGAATTTTTGACTCGTGTAAACCTTATGCACGCCGGACAAGAAAATAGTGCAACTCCGTTAAGAGTTGGTAAAAAAGTAGCTATATTTGGTGGCGGTAACGTAGCGATGGATGCGGCAAGGACAGCAGTAAGAGTTGGTTTTGATGAAGTCTATATTATTTATCGTAGAACTGAAAAAGAACTTCCGGCTCGTTTAGAGGAAATTAGACACGCTAAAGAAGAGGGTATTATATTCAAATTCTTGTACGCCCCGAAAGAAATTTTAGGAGAAAACGGCTATGTAAAAGGTGTTGAACTAGAAGTTATGGAACTTGGTGAACCAGATGACTCAGGCAGACGTAGACCGGTTGCAACAGGCAAAACAGAAGTAATGGATTTAGACACCGTAATTGTGGCATTAGGGACCGGGCCAAATCCGATTATCCAAAGATCTGCACAAGCAGAAGGTATGGATATTGTTACCGATAAAAAAGGTTATATTGTTGTTGACGGAGAAACAAGATGCACTAATATCCCTACTGTTTATGCAGGTGGTGACGTCGCTCCTGTCGGTGCTTCTAATGCGATTAATGCAATGGGTGCAGGGAAAAAAGCCGCTAAAGCAATTAATGAGTTGTTGAAATAGTTAATAGTGAAAGGTGAGAAGTGAAAAGTTCGTATACAAAGAAAATATTTAGTTTGTTTGTTGCAACGTTACTTCTTTCCTCTCATTGTTTTGCGTTTGAATTGGATACGTCTGTGGATGAAGAAATTAGAAAGAACTATAATCCATCAGCATTAGAGCAGAATTTGCCGGCTTTGCCAAAAACTGCACCATCTCAATCAGCAACGACTAAAACAACGGTGACGACTACAAACAAAACAACCCCTGTCGTGCCCAAAACTCAACCTGTTTCACAACCTTCCAAACCTCAACTTGTTATCAAAAAAATGGATAATGATTACAAATTTGATAAATCAACTGCAATCAGGATAAAAAAGGGGACTAAATTCAGGGTTAAATCAAATTGTGTGATTTCTGATTATCAAAGAGAAGGAACTCGAGTTTCTTTTACTTCAATAAAGCCTGTTACACAGCGGTATATAACAATCAATGAGGGAACAAGATTTAATGCTGTTGTTGAAGATTCACATCTCCCTCAATTTACCGGAAATGGTGGCTTAATTGTCTTGATGGTTGATGGAATTGTTGTAAATAACTCTACCAAAAGTGTTCATGCCAAAATTACTAAAGCAAATATGAAAAAAGTTTTTCTTAACAACATAAAAGGAAAACGAGGTTATATAAAAGGTGTTTCAAGGCAAGTAGATAAAGGTGAAAATTTCTATAAAAAAACTCGTAGAACGTCGACAAAACTGGCTGATAATCCAGTAGGATTGATAATTTCTCCAATTCCAACTGTTTTTGGAGCAGTTGTTTATGCTGTTAATCTGGTTGGTTCTCCTGTTTTTGCAATTTGGGCAAAAGGATCTAGAATATCTATTCCGGCAGGTTCTGAATTTGAGATTAAGTTGCTGGAAGATGTTTATTTGCAGTAATTCGTAACATATCTTAATTTTTATCGATAATAGTGCAAATTTTTAATTTCAGGGTGTTTAATGCGAAAAAATGAAAGGACTTTTTATGATGAATATAGGGATGAAAATTTTAGATGCAAGAGCTTCAATTATGACCAAAGCTTGTAAAGAAGGTTCAAAAACTGCAAAATCAGCTACAATGAATTTTTTCAAATATGCAAATGAAAATAAATTGCCAACACAAGCTCTTATAGCATGTTATGATAATGCAAACAATATGAAGGGTTACAGTTCAAGACAACTTTCAAGTGATATTATATCTTTAGCTTCTAAAGATGAAAGTCTTAAAACTGAATTAAAAAGATTTGAACATATGGTAAAAGATAATTATCCTAAAACTTTAGGAGATAGAATTTCTTTACTTAGCAATGGTGCTGTTGTGCCTGATAAAGTTAAGCCACAATCATTTTTTGTAAAAATGTTCACCTCATTAAGTAAGTTTATTAGAGAAATAGAAGAATAGTAAAGAGAAGGATTTATGCTAGATATAAGAATGCAATATTTAAACAATTGTGCCAGTAAAATGGTGAAAGAGTGTCGTGATGGGATTTCAAAATCCGGAGAAACGGCAAAAAACTTTTTTAAATATGCAAATAAAAATGATGCTCATAGTCAGGCGTTAGTTGCATATTATTCTCAAATTCGTAGGACCCCAAAAGCTAATATTGCTCAAGTTTATGATAGAATAGAACTTGGTGCGCGAAAAAATATCTGTCTTGAAAGACATTTAGGACTTTTTGCAAGAAAGTTGGAGCAAAAGTATCCTAAAACATTAAATGCCCGACTTGCGATTGTTGCTAATGGTGCGGTTGTCCCGAATAAGGTAAAACCAAAAAATAAATTCCGGAAGGCAGCAATTTATGTAGAAATTGGTTATGCTAATATGAGGCAATGGATTAGTACTTTATTCAGTGGAAAATAAAATGTGTAGGCATATAGCCTGCAAGTTTTTTTATTAATATTTTTGTGGTATTGTTTAATATTATAATTTGTTTTATAATACGTTTGTTATTACGAAAATTAATGGTAGGACAACTTGTATAAAAAAGGAGAGATTATGATTAAAAAGTTGACTTCTCCAAAGGCATTGATGGCTCTTTTGGCTACATTGCTAATGGGTGTTTCGCCTGCTCTTGCAAGCGAAGCTGATTTAGTTGTTCCGAGTATCAAAGACGCAAGCCCTGTAAGCTTTAACTTGTTGCTTATCGGTATTGCAATCTCTGTTGTAGGGTTGATATTCGGATTTATTGAATTCTTCAGAATTAAAAAACTAGATGTTCACGCATCTATGGCTGAAGTTGGTAACACAATTTTTGAAACTTGTAAAACTTACCTTATTCAACAAGGTAAATTTTTGTTTGTATTAGAAGTGTTAATCGGTCTTTGTATCGCTTTCTATTTCGGATACTTGCAACATATGCCTTTATCTCACGTATTGATTATCCTTGCGTGGTCAGTAATCGGAATTTTGGGTTCTTATGCTGTTGCTTGGTTCGGTATCAGAATGAACACTTTGGCAAATGCTAGAACCGCTTTCGTTTCTTTGAAAGGAAACCCTTTGAATATCTTGAATATTCCTTTGAAAGCAGGTATGTCAATCGGTGTTTGCCTTGTATCTGTTGAACTTATTTTGATGTTGACAATTTTGTTATTTGTTCCAGGTGAAATTGCCGGAGCTTGCTTCATCGGTTTTGCAATCGGTGAATCTTTGGGTGCATCTGCTCTTCGTGTTGCAGGTGGTATCTTTACAAAAATTGCCGATATTGGTTCTGACTTGATGAAAATTCAATTCGGGATTAAAGAAGATGACCCTAGAAACCCTGGTGTAATCGCTGACTGTACAGGTGATAACGCTGGTGACTCTGTTGGCCCTACAGCTGATGGTTTTGAAACTTATGGTGTAACTGGTGTTGCGCTTGTTTCTTTCATCTTGTTAGCTGTTGTTGGCAAAGAAAACCAAGTTCAATTGTTGACTTGGATCTTCGTTATGAGATTCTTAATGATTGTAACATCAGTTGTTGCATACTGGATTAACGGTGTAGCTGACAAAATCTACGCTGCTAAAACAGATAAATTTGACTTTGAAAAACCGTTGACTAACCTTGTTTGGTTGACATCAATTTTGTCTATCGCTATGACATTTGGCGTAAGCCACTGGTTGTTGGCTGATATGGGTAACAACTTATGGCTAGTTCTTTCAGCAATCATTTCTTGTGGTACTTTGGGTGCTGCTTTGATTCCTGAATTTACAAAAATCTTTACTTCTCCAAAAGCAAAACACACAGAAGAAGTTGTTACAGCTTCTCGTGAAGGCGGTTCATCTTTGACAATCCTTTCAGGTATTGTTTCCGGTAATATGTCAGCTTTCTGGATTGGTATGGTAATCGTACTTTTGATGGGACTTGCTTATGTAGCATCTCTTCATATTCCTGAGGCAGTAATGATTTATCCGTCAGTATTTGCATTTGGTTTGGTAGCATTCGGTTTCTTAGGAATGGGACCTGTTACAATTGCAGTTGACTCTTATGGCCCTGTTACTGATAACGCTCAATCTGTTTACGAATTGTCTTTGATTGAAGATATTCCTAACGTTGGCGAAGAAATCGAAAAAGAATACGGTTTTAAACCTGATTTTGAAAACGCTAAAAAATACTTAGAAGAAAATGATGGTGCTGGTAACACATTTAAAGCAACTTCAAAACCGGTTCTTATCGGTACTGCTGTTGTAGGTGCTACAACAATGATTTTCTCATTGATTTTGGTAATCAAATCAACTTTGGGTATCGAACCTGAAATGATTTTGAATATGTTGAACCCATACACATTGCTTGGTTTCTTATCAGGTGGTGCTGTAATTTATTGGTTCTCAGGTGCATCTATGCAAGCTGTAACAACAGGTGCATATTCTGCAACTGAATACATCAAAGATAATATCAAACTTGACGATGAATCTTCAAGAAGTGCAAATGTTGCAAATTCAAAAGAAGTTGTAAAAATTTGTACACAATATGCGCAAAAAGGTATGGTAAATATCTTTATCGCATTGTTTGCATTCGCATTAGCATTTGCTTGCTTGTCAGCACCATCTTGCAGCACAAAAGCTCCTGTTGCTTTCTTTGTAAGCTACTTGATTGCAATTGCTGTATTTGGTTTGTTCCAAGCTGTATTTATGGCAAACGCAGGCGGATGTTGGGATAACGCTAAGAAAATCGTAGAAGTTGATTTGCAAGAAAAAGGCACTCCGCTTCACGAAGCAACTGTTGTAGGTGATACAGTTGGTGATCCGTTCAAAGATACATCATCTGTTGCGATGAACCCAATCATCAAATTTACGACATTGTTCGGACTTCTTGCAATGGAAATAGCAATTTCTGAAAGTTTCAGAAATATTGCTCCTATTGCAGGTTGGATTTTCTTGGTAATTGCATTGATATTCGTAATTCGTTCATTCTATGCAATGAGAATTCCTACAAGAAAATAATTATATAGGGAAATGAGTATATCTCATATAAAAAAGACCTTGCTTGAAAAAGCGAGGTCTTTTTGTTATAATTAGTTTATGGAAATAATTCATTTAGAAGAAATTGGTTCAACGAACGAATATGTTAAAAATAACATTATGAACTTAA
>ENA-ORPK01001113-ORPK01001113.1-human-gut-metagenome-genome-assembly--contig:-NODE-1113-length-22617-cov-3.706675_pt1 | contig 22617 bp, 9 predicted proteins | sample MGYA00242139_ERZ509068 | MGnify/ENA primary metagenome ERZ509068 (study PRJEB26280, sample SAMEA2338687) | human gut metagenome | biome: human gut; feature: human-associated habitat; material: faeces... | reverse complement strand
AACATCGCCACTGTAAAAATACCGTCATTCTGAGGGATTGAAAAGACCTCTCTGATAAATTCAATAAAAATAGTTACTTCGGCTAAAGCCTCAATATGACTGAATGGGGTCTTCGTCACTGCGAGGAATGTAACAACGAAGCAATCCCACCTAGCAAAGAGAGAAGGTCGGCTGATTTTCAACCGACCTTTTGACAAATCCAAACAATATGAAAATTATCTATTATATCTTCTTTGAGTCAAGTCTGCCTTTCTCATTCTGATATTTTCAGGGGTAACTTCCATAAGTTCATCATCGCTGATATATTCCATGCAATCTTCCATTGACATAGTTTTATGGGCTTGCAAAGTAACCATAACATCAGCGGTCGAACTTCTCATGTTTGTAAGTTTTTTCGTTTTGCAAACGTTAATTTCGACGTCTTGCGGTTTGTTACATTCGCCGACAATCATTCCTCTATAAACCTTTGTTTTCGGGGTAATAAAGAACGTACCTCTATCTTCAAACTGAGCGAGTGCATAAGGAACGGCTTCGCCTGTTTCAAAGGCAATCAACGAACCAGTTCTTTGTCTTGGAATATCGCCTGCCCAAGGTCTGTATTCATCGAATGTGTGGCTCATAATGCCTTCACCCGCTGTGGCTCTGACAAATTCAGTACCGAAGCCAATCAAACCTCTTGACGGGATTGAAAATTCCAAAATAGTTCTTGTATCTGTTGTGTTCATTGAAAGCATTTCGCCTTTTCGTGAAGCCAATCTTTCGATACAATAGCCTGCATCTCCGCTCGGAACGTCGACAGTAAGGTTTTCATAAGGTTCATATTGCATACCGTCGATTGTTTTGATGATAACTTCCGGTTTTGAAACTTGAAATTCATAACCTTCACGACGCATTGTTTCAATCAAAATGCCAAGGTGAAGTTCGCCACGACCTGAAACCTTGAAAACATCAGTAGAATCAGTATCTTCAACTCTCAAACTTACGTTCTTTTCAAGTTCGTCGTAAAGTCTTTTTCTGAGTTGACGGCTGGTTACGAATTTGCCTTCCGTACCTGCAAACGGGCTGTCATTAACAGAGAAATTCATCTGCAAAGTTGGTTCATCAATTTTAATCAAAGGAAGGGCTTCAGGGTCATTAAAGGTCGAAATTGTTTCACCGATTTGGATTTCAGGAAAGCCAACAACGCCTGCGATATCACCTGCATAAGCCACATCTGTTTCAACTCTGCCGAGGTCTTTGAAGGTATATAATTTTGTAATTTGACCGTGTTTAACTTCGCCATCACGAGTGATTAGTGAAACTTGGTCTTTTGCTTTCAAAACGCCACCAACGACTCTGCCGATTGCGATTCTGCCAACATAATCGTTGTAATCCAAAGTTGTAACGTGGAATTGAAGTTTTCCGTCAACGTTTGCAACAGGAGGATTAATATTTTCGACGATACAGTCCAAAAGTGGTTGAATGTTTTCTCTAGGGTCGTCCAAATCTTTGATTGCAAATCCGTTCAAACTGCTTGAGAAAATGTACGGAAAATCAATCAAATAGTCATTATCAGTCAATTCTGTGAACAAGTCAAAAACTTTGTCCAAAGCACCCATCGGGTCAGCGGCAGGTTTATCAATTTTGTTGATGACAACGATAACTCTGATGCCGAGTTCCAAAGCCTTTGAAAGAACGAATCTTGTTTGAGGCATAGGACCTTCAGCCGCATCGACAATCAACAAAGCACCATCAACCATACCGAGTACACGTTCAACTTCTCCACCGAAGTCTGCGTGACCGGGTGTGTCAATTACATTGATTTTGTAGCCGTCGTAATCGATTGAGATATTTTTTGACAAAATCGTAATGCCTCTTTCTCTTTCGAGGTCGTTACTATCCAAAACGCACGCTTGAACTTGTTGATTTTCTCTGAAAACTCCGGCATACTTGAGCATACAGTCAACAAGCGTAGTTTTTCCGTGGTCAACGTGTGCAATAATTGCTATATTTCTTAATTTTTTAATGTTATTCATCTGTGTGTATCCTTTTTTCTAATGAAATTATAGAACAAAAATTCTATAAGTTGTATTTTTCGGAAAGATATTTTACAACCAATTCCCAAGCCTTGCCGTTTGGGTGTCTAAAAATATCCTTCGAAACAGGATTTTTATAACTATCCAGTTTTAATTTGTCCTGAAATTCGTCATTTAAAACGACAACGTCAATTCCCTCTTTTTTAAGTTGCACAATCCTTTCTGGGGTCAACTCCGAATAATATCCATTATCGTAATCAATCAAAACAAACTTAGCATGCGGATATTTGGTTTTGATTTCATTTTTCATCGAAACAATGTAAAGTTTGGCAAAATCGAAAATTTGGTCTTTAAAAATATTTTTCAAACCATAATAAGTCATGTTTTTAAAATTGCTTACGAGATATGATTTGTCAGCCAATGTTCCTTGTCGATTTTCAACAAGCGTGCCATTTTTAACCCGATATGTCAAATAGTTCGACGTATCAATTTTGTTGCAATCAACATACATTCTTCTAAAATGGTCGTTGATAAAAACATAAAAAACGTACTCTGGTTCAGGAGAAATTTTCTCATCATTTTTAATAAGGAAATAAGCGTGCTGCAAGCCTTTCGCCGACATTCCAAAATTATGCACAGGTCTTTTTGTAAACTCAGATAATTGATTTCCAAAACTTTCCTCAGCAGAAAGTGCAAACCCATACGCAACTGAGCAACCGTATATCAAAATCGGCTTCTTTTTATACTCCAAACCGCAAGGTTTTCGCATATTGCCGTCATTTTTCAACGTTTCTATCGTCGTGTCGGTCTTGTGACGAAAATAAGGAATTTTTTGCTCATAAAATTTATTGGCATCAAGATAACTGAAATATTCAGCACCAATAAACACCAAAATAAGCAAAATCAAATTAACTATAATAATTCCGAGTTTTTTCATTTTGAAAATATTCTATCAAAACAAAAAGTTTTTTTCAACGCAAATATTTTAAAAAATAACACGCTCAAAATATAACAACCACAATCAATAACACTATTAGTGTTATGTGTTATTTCAAGTATAAATCAGCAACAACGCTAAGAATTTTTTTCAAGAAACTTCTGTAACTCGAAATCGGTGCAGCCCCCGATAAAACAATATCCGCAACCTCTCTGCAAGGTTTGATGTAAATTTTTGCCTTATTAGAAACGTTCTCGTACATTGATTTAGCAGAATCACCCAATTTACGTTCCTCTGCACGGGCAAAAAATCTCTGTTTTTGAATATCCGAATCGATATCGACGTAAATCTTAAAATCAAAAGCCCCACGAATTTTTTCCGTAAGTGCAAATAAACCCTCAGAAATAATGATTTTCGAGGGTTCAGCAAGTGTATGATTATCCCATCTGATGGTAGTTCCAGACATGTCATATTTCGGAAGCATTACAGAATTACCCGATAGAAGTTTTTGAACATGTGAAAACATCAAATCTAATTCCAATGCCTCAGGAACGTCCAAATCATAAGTCTTTACAAACTCAGCCATACTTCCTGCTTTTTTAACCTGCTCCGAACGATCATAATAATAATCGTCCGTGTTAACTCTCGTAATCACTTGCCCTAAGTCATTATCAAGGGCAAAATTTTCAATGGTTTCAATAAACTCCCTCGCAATGGTCGACTTGCCACTTGCAGATTCACCCGCAATCCCTATCGCCATAGAACGATTAATCTCTCCCGTGATGAATTTTGCCATTCTTTCAAGCGATTCTTGCTTGTATGATAAAACCACGGGAACGTCGGAGACACGGTCTTTTTCAAAAATTTCCGTGAGTTGAAGTTCTATATCGTTCTTCTTTTCGACTTGGAGCATACTTTTCCCAAAATCTATTCTTATTGTTTCCATTATATCAAAAAAAAATTTAAAATACTACAACGTTATTGAACACGGTTTTTGAAAGATTAACAGCCCGAAAGTTTTACTACACAATAGATAACACTATTAGTGTTATCACAATCACAAGAAATTCTTTATAAATCTTTTACATGAATTTTTTCGCTAAATCAAAAATTTTTGAGAATTTTTTCGCACCGAGAAAATAACACCATTTGTTGCATTGAAATTTTTTTACCAGTAATAATGTTTTTAATAAATGACACAAATAGTTGCAAGGAAAAATTAAACATTCTAAACAAAAATAAGAATATCAGCCCGAAATGTGATATATTTATTTTATGCAAAAATTGAATTCAGAAAGCATAAAAAACACAACTTTTGGAACAATTTTATCGGCGATAATTTTGTTCGGAATAATTTTCCGAACAATGGCTTGGTTAAAGGGTTATCCGCTTTTTTACGATGAAGCCTCATTGCTTTATAACATCAATGAAAAATCAACTGCTGAACTGTTCTTGCCACTTTATGAAGGTCAATGTTGCCCTCCATTATTTTTGATTTGTTCAAAATTTATTTATGGAATTTTTGGTGCAAACGAAATCGCTCTGCGGTTTTTGCCATGGTTGTTTTCTGTTTTGTCTTTGATAATTTTCTGCAAATTATCCACAAAAGTTTTGCGGAATAAAATATGCATTTTGGCTGCAAACGCACTATTTGCAACATCTGAGTTCATAATTTTATATACAATGTTTTTCAAACATTACACTTGCGATGTATTTTTCTCTATTTTAATCGTTTTGGTGGCATTTTTACTAAAAGATAAAGATTTAAAAAGAGGTGAACTCGTTGCCCTGTCTACATTTGGAATAATATCAATTTTATTTTCATACACTTCGTGTTTCATTATAGCAAGCAGTTTTTTGGTTTTATTTGTTTACAGAATATCTAAAAGTATTTCTTCAACGAAAGAAAGCCCGATAAAAACAGAATTATTCGAATCGATTTATTTTATAATACCACTTTTGATTTTTGGGATTTTTTATTTCTCGATAAATTGCAGTTATGCAATAAAAAGCGAATATTTGCAACACTTTTGGGGTGTTTTATTTGGCACAATGTTTCCTGCTGACATCAATCAAGCGAGAAACTTTTTGACATTTTTCGCAAGTTCGACGGCTTGGGAATTATCGACATTATTGTTTTTCGTAATATCGATTTTTGTGACCTTTAAGAAGGATAAATTTTTCTTCGGAATTATATTTTCACCCTTCATTTTTGCTGCAACGGCAGGGCTTTTGCACCTTTATCCGTTTTTCGCAGAGAGAGTTTCGATTTATCTGATTCCGTTATTTATTTTGTGGATAATTAAGCCGATTGATTATATTGAATTAAAGAGTAAAACACTTACTATAACAGCGATTACGTTATGTTGTTTAACTCTTTTAAATTATGGAAAAATTTACAAGTATTTTAGCCAAAATAGCGGCGTTACAACACTTGAAGTCATAAAACACAATTACGAAAAAAGATATCAGACCGAAAAATCTGCCTATGCAAAGGAATTCATTGATTTTTTGAGACATTCTGATTATTCTTCAGACGACTACATTTTCTGCAAATTCGCTAATCACAGGCTTTTTGAACTTTATGACCCAAAAGAAGATGTAAACAGAGAAAAAGTTTTTTATTTCCCCAGTGATTTAGATGAAGTCCCAACAGGAAGCACAATTTTCTTCTGCCTTTCAGAAAAATACGATAACATTTACCCTGAAACGAGCGAATGGATTGAAAAACACGGAGAAATTTCATACAAAATTCCATCTTTCGGCTACAAATTTTTGAAAGTCAAAAAGGTTCGATAGAGTTATTTTTCCCCTAAAACGAATTTTTCATCCGAAAGATTTTTGAATTTAAAATCAGAAGTTTTAAGTTCGTCAAAATTGCCGCCTTGAGCCTCAACGAGCGACATTGCCTCTCCTACCGAATTTGCAAATTTCAAATCATTAAGTCGATTTTTTATAGGTTTTTTATAGGTTTTTGACAAATAATACTCTTCAAAAGAGGACAAATACACCTCATCGAGCAGGTTATCGTCAATTTCATCCTTATACTCACGCAAATTTATCGGGTTGGGCAACGTGACATAAAACACACTTTCGAATTTCGTCGTGGGGGACAAAACAGGCTTCATATCTTTGTATTCATAAAATAATCTAATTTTATCATTCAGGTACATAACTTTCTTCAGGTTTAATTTTTTATTGTAAAATTCGTTGTACGAACCAACTAAAACAAAGATGTTCACAGCGATTAAGAGAATTAAAAGTTTTTTAATTTCTTCAAACTTCACCCTTTGCAAAAATTCAAAAATCGAAATCGAAATGCAATAAACGAACGTCAACAAAAATATCAAATGGATATCACGATGCGAAATCCAATAACCACCGCTATAATGGTGTTTTCCACCAAAAATCAATAAAAAGGCAAACGTAAAAATTCCGACAAAAACAAAGCAAGGAAACAATGTTGCAACAAATTTTTTCTTGTCAGGCAATGCCACAAAATTCACAACCGTTAAAAATAGCAACGTCAAATAAATCGGAAGATAGTTCAAAATTATTTCATTAAAATAACTTTTCAAAAAGTCCGGAACGCTTGCCAATACGTCAATCAAAGGAACAGCCGCACCACCTGATTTGTGCAAATAATGGATTTTAAATCCAGCATTTGTAACCAAAGAAATCGCACCAATTAACAAAATTGCGAAAATTAACAAGGAAGAAAAAAGAACTTTTTTTCTACAATTTTTTGTAATAAGGCTTTCCGCCAAAAGCGAAAATATAGACAAAAAAACAACCGTAAGAGCAATCCCCGCAACGACTTCAGAAGATGATGCCATAACGAGTGCCAACACGCCAAAAAACCTTAAATCGACTTCTTTTTCACAAAGAATTTTATAAAAATTATAAAGAAAAATAATCAGCAAAAATGGAGACAATACAAACCTGAAAAATGCACAAAATATCAAGAAATCAGGCGGATTAAGCAGACAAATTAACTTAAATGCAAAAACAAAAAGTATAAAGGTCACAGGAATAACGATTTTCGGCGAAATACCACGCAAATAGCCTGTTTTTTCCACACAAAGAACCATTCCGATTATTATCGGCACTTGAAACAATGCACCGGCAATCCCACTCCAGTCCTGCAAATTAGCCCCCAGAACAGATGGTAGCCAATACAACAAAAAATTGTTAACTGAAACGACCCAAGTTCCGTAATACCAAAAAGGTTTTACAAGAGTTACAGGGAAAAAGCCGTTACAACAAGTGTCATCGGCATTCAGACAACCGTTTTTCATCAAAATAAACAGCACTACAAAAAGCAAAAAATAAAGCACGCCTCTCGTAAGAAATAATTTATCGTTGAATAAATTTCGGAATTTTTCCATAATTTTATAATAACACATGTGTTTTCAAAAATTCAAATAAGATAAATCCCTCCTACTCAATATCATTCGAAACCAGATTGAGTGTTTCTACTTGCAATACACTTTCAAATAAATTGGCAAATTTAAAAGAGGTATTGAGAGATAATCACTCTGCAATAGAGGATTAATAAGGATTTTGGGAGTATTTTCTGCGTATGGTTTGACAAAAATGACCACCACGATTTGCAAACAATTAATATCCTCGCAAACACAGTAAGAGTTAAGCAACAAATAGTATAAAGTTTCAAAAAACTTACTTTTTATATTTATCATTAAAATAATTGTCATTTAACACTTAGTTTGATTATTTGTTACACATAGTTTGATTATTTTGGGCAGTGAGATGTTGAAAATTGACTAATATTTGTCCCTAATTTTTATATCCAAATCGAGTTCGAAATTTTGCTAAAGAAACATCAATAAACATTTTCTCGTCAACTGTTAATTTTTTATAATACTTTTCGGTTCTTTTAGGGCAATCTTTATATATCCTGTTTCCTACTTGTTTCTCTTCAATTGGATATTGCACCTTGTAATATTCAAGCATATCATCATCTACATATGCGAAAATCAATAATAGCGAACGTCTATCAATACCTTGATACTTGCTACAAATAAAATTAAAAAATTCTTTTTTCTTGCGAATTAAGTCTTTGTGTGAAATTTTATCGATATCATACAAAAGAATTTCTAACTCTTCATCGTCAAGTTGTAACTTATAGCCATGAATATCCTTATTGTCTTTCTCTTGAAACTGCACGAAATAATAATTTAACATTTTGCTATTCAATAATAAATATTTTTCAATGTAAATCTTGTTTGTTAAAGTTCTCAATAAATCAAAATGTAAATATATCGTAAAAATTAAATGCCAAATGCAATATATAAAACTATATCTTCTATGAACCCGATAACCCTAAGTTTTATCGGAAGTAGAGAGTTCTTCACATAAATTCAAATATCCGTAGGCTTCATTCAACCAGTATTGAGTTTTCTCTCTAACCTTAGAAATACTCAGTTTAGAAATATCTTCTTTTTTATATAACCACATATCCTCTTTACAATTATATCCACCTTTCGTTTCATTTTTCCAAAAATCTTTATAGTTCGTTGATAAATAATCATGACCTGCATTTTTCCAATCGTTAACAGATAGATTATCTTTATTGGAAATTAAATAATCATCTAAATGTTTTTTCGATTTATTAACATTTGCATAATATCGGAAATTTTTCCCCCACAAACTGACACCTATTGCATTTAAAGGTGGTCTTTTATCTTCGTTTTCTACCCATGCACCTTTGAAATAAAATAATATATCACTATAAACAACATGATCACGTCCGCAATCAATATTAATTGCATCAATTTCATTTGTTTTTTCATACTTATCTAAGACATAATGTGTTAGTTTATTGACAAGTATTCTTTCAAGAGTTTTTTCAAAATTTATTTTTCTTGATAATTTTTTAATTTCATCGTTATCTAATAACGAATAATATTCCTCTATTATCGTCCCATCATTTAATTCAATACTGTTATGTAAATTATTTAATAACTCTAAACATTTTATATATTCTTCAATAATAATTTTGTCATTGTTTTTTATTATTTTTTCATTCTTTTCATATAAATCATTGAACTTTTCGCATAACTCATTATAGGTAATAATTGACCAGTCATGTATTCTGGAGGGGGTATTATCATCTGCCAAAACGTATCTTCCTATCGGTTCAAAATACGATATTAATTTTGTTTTTGTTTCTATTTCTTTCTCTTTCTCTTCCTTTATTTTTGCTAATTTTTTATCATATTCCATTAATTGAGATTTATTTGGCATTGATTTACATTTATTTTCGAAAACATAAATAGAGTTTTTAGTTTCGACATATAAATCAAAATTTTTATATTCTCTTAATATAATTGAATTTTCGTCCAATTCGACTTTTTCATCAAGAAAAATTTCAGTGAACATTTTAGGATATTTTCTACCCAACCAAGCCCATAAGTTAGAATGAAATAATTCTTTTGATGACAAAGAAAGCGAAAACATTACATTGTTTGATAAATCCTCAATAATATTTTTTAATTTCTTATTATCCATCATATTTTACACCTTAATATACAACCTTATTTTTTAGCAGGACAGAAGAAGCACAAGGATATCCCCGTGCTTCTTACCTATAAAACCTAACAAGCAACTAATTGTAGCAGTTCCTCGCTATTTTGATTGTATTCTCCAATTGCCATTTCGCCATCAGGAGCATATGCACTCATTTCTTGAATAATACTATTTACAGTATTTTCATCAACATATTCTTCTGCACTGTTTGTTTCTGCATACGGAATAATCAACGAAGAAATATCCGACAATGTCGTTCCGTCAGAAAATGCAAAGTTCTCAATCTTCTTATCCGTATTAACATTAAAGTAATCTTCAATTACGACAGAACCTTCTTCTTCACCAAATCTAATTTCAAGATTACCCTCTGCCGTTTGGTTAAATGAAACATTATTTGTCGTTATTCCTGTACCAAATTGAATTGTGTCATTTCCGTTTGTATCTGAAATACAATCATATCCGTCACCCAAATTGTAGATGTAAGTATCATTTCCGCCTTGTTCATCACAGAAATAATCATTTCCGCCCTTGCCCTCAAATGTATTATTTCCCAAATTTCCACCAAGCCAATTATCAAGGCTGTTTCCTGTTGCAGATGTATTTCCGTCGCCCCACAAATGTGCTTGAAAAACACCGTCAGGTAATACGATACTTTCATTTGAGCCAATTGCGGTAATATGATTTGTGATATCTGTAATTACCGTTCCGTCTGCAAGTTCGAATCTTTCAATTTTATTATCGGGATTTGTAAAGTAATTTTCAATAGAAATTCCGCCATCTTGATTATGGAACCAAATATTCAAATTATCACTTGTTTGCATAAAAGCAAGATTTTCAAGGGCTATAGCCGCTCCGAATTTAATCGTATCAATGCCGCCGACATCGTTGATTGTATCGTTTCCGTCACCAAGATTGTATATGTACGTGTCATTACCGCCTTGATTATCAACCAATCTGTCATCTCCGCCTTTACCCTCAAACGTGTTATTACCGCTATTACCACTAATAGTGTTATTGTTTGAATTTCCAATAAGAGTTATATTTGAACTTCCGATTGCAGTAATATTTTGAATTTTACCGTTTCCTGATGCTGCGTAGTTTGTATCTGTTTCAACAGAAGTGAAATAAGGTTTAAAATCAGTTATTTCCGTGCCATCATTAAGAATGATTTTCTCGATTTTATTATCATCATCATTAAAATAATTATCGATGACAATATTTCCTTCGACTCCGTCAAAGGTTATTTCAAGTTGACCGTCATCCCATCTGTTCATTGTAAGCATTGATGCGGTTATACCTTCGCCGAGTCGAATAGTATCATATCCGAATTTATCGTGAATCCAGTCGAAACCGTCACCTGCATTGTATATGTATGTATCATTTCCGCCTGCTTCGTCCCAATAATTATCGTTTCCGCCTTTGCCTTCATATGTATTATTTCCCTCATTACCGGTGAAGTGGTTATCAAAAGAATTTCCGACAACAGAAATATTTTTCTTACCCTGCATATAAATATTTTTTATTGGAGAATCTTCACCGATTGTATAATCTGTTTTTACTGTTGTTCCTGTAATATATGGAGTTAAATCATCTATAACAGTTCCGTCAGCAAGTTCAATGTGTTCAATTTTTCTGTAATCACTCTTGAAATGATTTACAACAAAAATACTACCATAATCACCATCTTCATTTCGAATTTCAATTTTTAAGTCGCCATTACAATTTTCAAAAGATAAGTTACCTAAAGTGATACTTTCTCCAAACCTGATTGTATCTTCGCCACCTATATCCATAATACAGTCATTGCCGTCGCCCCAATTATATACATAAGTGTCGTTTCCGCCTGCTCTGTCTTGAATTAAGTCATCTCCTGCACCTGCATTATAGGTGTTATTTCCTGCATTACCGATAATATAGTCGGCATTTGCGGAACCTATTACCGATAAGTTTTGACCGCCTTCTAAAATAGCGTTCTTCTCTGTTCCGGACAACTGTATATTACTGTTATCGGAATAATATCCCGCAAGATAATCAGAAAGATTTGAAATTACCGTGCCGTCAGCAAATTCGATATTTTCGATTTTGTGATTGTCGTCAACAAAATAATCTTCAATTTGAATGAAATTGTTATTTCTGTTTCTGAAATAAATCCTTAAATTATTGCCGTTGCGAACAAACATTGTATCGTCTTGACTTGCCGAACATGTTAATTTGATGGTATCTTCATCTCCGCCGATATCAAGAATATATTTAATGTCTGAATTATCTCCGAAAATATATTCGTCATTTCCGCCTTGCGTGTCGTAGATATAATCCGTGCCATCGTACGTATCATATGTATTATTTCCCGCTCCGCCGAATATCACTTCGTCCTTTTGCGAACCGTACACATTGCAGTCACCATCACTCCATACTTGAACTTCTTTCAAATTATACCAATTTGAAATATCTCCATCTCCGGCAAGAACAGTCACTTTCGATTCAAAATTTACAATGCTTGAACCGTCAGCAAATTCTATTCTTTCAATTTTTTTATTTTCATCATTGAAATAATCTTCAATACAAATATTTCCATCTAACAAATCTCCGTTTGCATCTGTTAAATTAATAATTAAGTTTCCGTTTGTCTGACGAACAAATATAAGATTTTCTTTTGTTATTCCCGCTCCGAATTTAATTGTATCTTTGCCGTTTGTATCTGAAATACAATCATATCCGTCACCTAAGTTATAAATATATGTATCATTTCCGCCTTGGTCGTCATAGAAATAATCATTTCCGCCCTTGCCCTCAAATGTGTTATTTCCTGAATTACCACCGAACCAATTATCAAGGCTGTTTCCTGTTGCAGATATATTTTCGTTTCCAGATAAATGAGCTTGAGAAACACCATCGGGTAATACGATACTTTCATCTGAGCCAATTGCGGTTATATAATTTGTAATATCTGTAATTACAGTTCCGTTTGCAAGTTCAAATTTCTCAATTTTATTTTCAGGGTTTGAGAAGTAATTTTTGATAAGCAGTCCGCCATCTAAATTATGGAACCAAATTTCCAAATCAGTTGCAGTTTGTTTTAAAGCAAGGTTTTCGAGAGTGATACCTTCTCCGAATTTAAGTGTATCGTAGCCTCCGATATCATCAATCGTATCAAAACCGTCACCTAAGTTATAGATGTAGGTATCATTTCCGCCATTATGGTCGATTAAAGTATCGTTACCGCCTTTACCAACAAAAGTGTTGTTACCGCTGTTTCCATAAATAGTATTGTCGTTATTGTTGCCCGTAACGGTAATATCATTGGAGCCTGTCATTCTAACCGTGTCAATGATAGTATTTTCTGCGATGGTATAATTTTCAGCAGGAGCAACCCCCGTAATTCTATCTGATATGTCAGTTAATACTGTACCGTCATTGAAAACGAAATTTTCTATCTTATACTCATCATTTAAAAAGTAGTTATTGATTGTGAGGCTTCCGCCTATCCAATCCTCAAAAGATATTAAAAGATTATTTTCAATTCGTTCAAATTTAAGATTATCAGGGTAGAAATCAGAACCAAATTTAATGGTATCAACACCGCCAAGGTCGGTTATTATATCGTGACCGTTCCTGATATTGTAAAGGTAAGTATCGTTTCCGCCGAGAATATCTGTTATTGTATCATCTCCGCCACCTGCTGCGTAGGTATTATTGCCTGCATTACCTGTAATATTATTATCTAAACTGTTTCCAAGCACCGAAGCATCGGCATTTCCACTAATATTAGCAGAAATTTGGTCTGTATCCATTACGATACTACCGTTTTGAATATTTTCGATTTGACTGTCAAGATATGATGCAATATTATCAATTACACTTCCGTCTGCAAATTTAAACAGTTCTATTTTATTTTCATCACCATTAAAATAATTAGCAATAAATATTGAACCTTCTTGATTTTTGAAAGTTATTTCAAGACCGTTATTTTCTTCATTGCGGGAAAATATAATATTATCTTTTGTAATACCGATTCCAAAGATGATGGCATCTAAGCCTTGAGTATCTTCGATGAAATCATTTCCATCGCCTAAGTTATAGATATATCGTTCATTACCGCCGATACCGTCCCAATAACTGTCATTGCCTAAGCCTCCGTTGAATGTATTATCACCGGAATTTCCACTAAACCCGTTATCGAGATTATTTCCTGTTGCAGATACAAGCTCCCAGCCCCAAATTGTTCCATTTTGGATATTTGAGGGTAAGACAAAATCGGATTCATAAATGTGGGTTGAAATATATGATGTAACGTCAGTGATTTCCGTATTGTCAGCAAAAACAAATTTTTCTATTTTGTTATTATCCGAACCAAAAAAGTTTTCAATGATAATTCTATCATTATAATGATTTTCCACGTTGAAAGATATTTCAAGAGCATTATTGGCAAAATTTTTCGTAAAGGAGATATTTTGTGCTGTTATACCTTCTCCAAATTTGATTGTATCAAGTCCGCCGATATCGTGAATGGTATCGTATCCGTCACCCAAGTTGAAGATGTATGTATCATCTCCGCCTAAAGTACTTTCATAGTAGTCGTTTCCGCCTTTGCCCTCGAAAGTTGTATTGCCTGAATTGCCAAATATAATATTATCCCTGTCATTTCCTGTAACGTGGGCGTCATCGTAGCCGATAAGTTGTACTTCGTCGGTGTTTGTTCCCATTTCATAATCGGTTTCGGCTATATCGCTTCTCAGATAATTTTTTATATCCGTTATAACTGTTCCGTCTGCAAATTCAAAATTTGCAAAGGTTCCTATATCTCCTTCGATTGAAATGTGTCCGTCAAAATCATTGAAACTAATATTTAATCCATCTTCACTTCGTTTAAAAACTGTATTTTCAAGGGTAATACCGTTTCCGAATTTTATTGTATTATTACCTGAATAATTTACGATTAAAGCATCTGTTCCTTGTTCTGTGAAAACGTATGTGTCGTTGCTGTTTTCACCTGCAACAATGTGGTTCCAACCTGATTTGAGGTTGACTGTTGTTTTGTAATCGTTTGCGGTTTCGATGTAGTCGCTGTCGAGATCTGACATGTTGTAAACGATTGATTCTGTATTGTCGCCCACGGTTATTTCGTCTTTGTAGTGTTTTGAACCGTCAGCAAATTCAAATATTTCTATCTTGTTGTTGTCGTATTTGTAATTTTCACCTGTTGTTAAGAACCAATCTTTGACGGTTATTTGGTCGGTTGTGTTGTTGATTTTGATAATCATATCATCGCCGGATTGTTCAAAGGTCAAGTCAGACCAAGCAATTCCGTTGCCGAAGTAGAATGTATCAACGCCTTGTTTTTCATAGACTGTATCTTGTCCGTCACCGAGATTGAAGATGAATGTATCGTCACCCAAATCGCTGTATATTGTGTCGTTGCCTTTGTCGCCTCGGATTATGTCATTTCCCTCACCTGCACCGTAACCGTTAACGTTGTCAACTTGGTCGGGATAAATCGTGTCATCTCCGTCACCGCCGAAGATTGTATCATCGCCCCACGCTCCGTATAATTGGTCATTTCCTGCTCCGCCAAAGACAATATCATTTCCTTCGCCTGCAAATATTTCATCATCTCCGTCACCACCGTCAACGATGTCATTACCCGCACAAGAATAAAACGAATCGAAGTCATTATTTCCATACAGAACATCATTACCCCATAAACTATGAAAATGTCCGTCCTCATCTTCTTCCGTCATAAACAAATCATCACCGGAAGTTCCTTCCCCTTCACCTGTTATATCAAGGGCATAGACTTCTCCTATTGAATCAATTAACCATTTTAAATTTCTGTCGTTAGTTGTATATTTCAGGTAGAAACAATTATCGTTTTTAGCATCAAAAAAGTTTGAGGAGTCTATAAGGTCTAAGCCTTTCAGCATTTTAGCAACTTGATAAACCAAATCTTTACCAACTGCTTCATTTTGAGATATTTGTGCATCCAATAAATTTATTACAGGAGTTAAATCGTATTGAATTTCTGTTTTATCAATTGCATCATAATATGTTTTTAAATGCGTTTGTTGCATTAATTGTGCATAAATGCTATTTTTAAATTTTGCAATTTCTGTTTCAATTAAACTTGCGGCTTCTTCATTCGGGAAAGTCGGATTGTCCTCTCCTTCATTAGAGGATATGAAATCTTTTCCGTTTATTGCTTCCCATAATGCCAAATTTTTTGCATTGACATAAATTCCTCGTGAATTAATTTCAATATTTTCGCAGCCTGCCCATTTGAATATCATTTGTTCAAGAATTTCCATTCTTGTCGTATCGTTTGTTTCTGAGACAAAATTACTTACAAGCATTTGCAAATTTTCATCTCTAAGCATTGCTTGGTGCAAAGAGCGTAATTTCCCTACATTTTCTATATCGGGTAATGCTGCTACGGCTTCGGTTTCTTCGATTAAATCGACTTCTTCTGTGTCGGTATAATCCGTTTTAAAGTAATATTCTCCGAAATTGTTAATTGTGCCGTCCGTTTTTGTGAAAGAACCTTCGCCGAAAAGGAAATTCTCATTTTCGTCCGTATAATCAGTTTCCGTAATATTTGTATTTATTGATTCGACACCCGCATCGGTGAGGCTGAAGACCGTTCCGTCATTTTGCATTATTTTTAAATTAGCAAAATTTTCATCTTCGGAATTAATCACTCCGTCATTATTTGTGTCAAAAGAAGAAAGCGTTTCTGCAGTTAAAACTTCCGTGCCGTTGTCGATTTTTCCGTTATTATTTAAATCTGCTACAAGAACTCCGTCTCCGTCATCTGCCCACGCTATTTTTTCTGCAAATCCGTCATTGTTAAAATCAAAATATACACCATTTGATACATTTGTTGTTCCGAAACCGTTTCCGTCAAGGTCAAGTACAATCGGTTCGGTCATATCGTTATCTGCTTTTTCGGGCGGTTCGGGTTCATCTTCCGGTTTTTCTAATGTTATTCCTAACGCACCATTTTTGAAATTTTTTATTGTTGCAAGTCCGTTATTGATGATTAAAATGTTTGAACTTTCGTTCCATTGATATTTTATACCGTTTTTAACCCAAGTGTTGTTGCCTTTGTATGCCTTTTTGTCTGCACCGCAAAGTTGTCGATTTCCTCTGAATACCGCACCGCAATTGTCTGTATCTTGAATTATATTTTTTGACCCAGCAGTCAGATGATATTCGTCATTTCCTTTTCCGCCGTAAAGGTAGTTTGTGCCAGTGCCGCCTAGGAGTACATCGTCCCCTTTTCCACCGTAGATGTAGTCATCATTCGAACCTCCTTTTAAGGTATCATTACCTTTGTCACCAATTAGCAAGTCGTTTCCTGAATCGCCTTGCAAAGTTGTATCATCACCATTTTGACTTTCAAATTGATTAACATTTATTCTATCTTTTTGATTTGCCAAATTTCTGATAGCGGTTACAGATAAATTCGTGTTTCCTGCGATTAGAATATCTTCTCCATTTCCGCCACGTGCTTTGTCTACACCTTCTCCACTGACAATAATATCGTTCCCATATCCGCCATCTAAGAAATCATTACCTTTTCCGCCGAAAATTATATCATTACCTGTTTCACCATATATTTCGTCATTTCCGATATCTCCTATCAGAACGTCATTTCCCGAACCGCCACTTAATGTGTTGTTCTCCATTTTTGTTGTTTCAAATTCTGATAAATCAATTGTTCCACTCGTTACCATATTCTTAATGGCATTAGCAGATAACGTTGTTTCTCCTGCAATAAGGATATCATTATCTCTTCCTCCGACAATTTCATCAGAACCTTCTCCGCCGACAAGGATATCTTCGCCTTCATCTCCGTTTATTGTATCACTGCCTTTTCCGCCATAGATGATGTCGTCACCGATATCTCCATACAAAGTATCATTACCTTTGTCGCCAATTAGTATGTCGTTACCGGAACCTCCGTACAAGACGTTTTCTCCGCCATCACTTGTTTCAAATTCCGAAACATTGATACTGCTATTTATTGATAAATTCTTTATTTGGTCTGCCTGTAATGATGTTTCACCGGCTATCAAAATATCATTACCGTCTTCGCCTTTAAGATGGTCGCTTCCTGCTCCGCCCAAAAGCACATCATTTCCCTTTCCTCCGTACAAGTAATCATTCCCTGATTCTCCGTACAAAGTATCGTCACCTTTATCACCGATTAACAGGTCGTCATCTTCTCCACCGTGTAATTCGTTTATTCCGCCGTTTTCAGACTCAAAATCATTTGAGTTTATATTTTCTTTTTCTGAAATTATTTGAAGAAGTTCTTCATTTGTATATTTGCGTTCTTCTGATAACAAAGGTGTCTTTTTCGCTGTTCCTGCAATGAGAACATCATCTCCTGCCCCTCCTGACAATGTATCATTGCCTTCATTTCCAACAAGAACATTACTTAAATTTTGACCTGTTATTTTATCGTTAGAGTTTGTTCCATATATATTTTCTATTCCTGATACATCTGAATTATTTGCGAACACTTTTCCGCTATTTTGTGTTAAGTCAACATCCACGGCACTTGAAACATTACTGAAATCTATTGTGTCAGAATCACCCTCATTTGCTTTTTCAATAACATTATCAGTATTCATATTTGAATCGTCATCAAAAATATATGTATCGTTGCCATCTCCGCCGTACATATAGTCAGCATCCGAGCCACCGTCTAAAATGTCATTACCTTTGTCGCCAATGAGGATATCGTTTCCTGCGTTTCCGTATAACTTGTTCTCTCCGCCGTTTTGGCTTTGATATGCTGATGCATCAATACTGTTTTGTATTGCAGATAAATTTTTTAATGAATCAACAGATAAAGATGTGTTTCCGGCAATGATAACATCGTTACCATTTCCTCCATAGAGGGTGTCTTCTCCTTCACCACCAATGAGAACATCATTGCCTCCGCCACCGATGAGCAGGTCTTCCCCTTCTCCACCGTCAAGATAGTCGTTTCCATCATTTTCTGATTCAAAATACACAATATTAACTTCTTGTTCGCTATATCTTAAGTCTTCTAATTCTTGTACTGTAAGTGTAGATGAATCACCAATTAAAATATCATTTCCATCTTTTCCATAGATTTTATCATTACCACTTTCTCCTTTTAATATGTTATCTCCACTTGTACCTTCAATTTTATTATCTAATGAATTACCTGTTCCATTTAAATTTTTATCCCAAGTTTTTATAGGTTCTGTTACTATAACGGAACCTCCTCCAACACTTCTTATCCAATTAAATTCATCTACTGATAAAAATTTTGATTGAAAATCTTTATCATATTGACCAGAATCACAAATATAAAAACCAATTATGTTATTTTCTTTGTTATATACAACTCCTGTAACAGTGATAGAGTGATTTACTGCTATATTTGACGAAGAAAAAACTAAGTCGTTAATTTTTTCTAAATTAGAAAGTCTTGCTGAATTAATGTTTAGAATTAAACCTCTTCCTTCTTTTATCCAGTTTGCTATTGTATCAGCTCCTGAAACTAAGTAGTAGTTTGATGATATATTATATAAATTTAATATTTCTAATAAATTTTGTCTTGTTGTACTACAAAATTTATTAGAATTAGGATCTGTGTCACATAATTCGTTTTCAAAAACTTTTTTAATAATTTCATATTCATTTTCGTCAGTATAATTAATTGACATTTGATCAACTACTTTATCTTTAAAAATACCCGCCATATATAATATATTTAAACAAGAAACTATCCCACAATTTTGAGTGACTGCATAATCTTTTCCTTCATATTTATATAAATAACCACTATTTCCTTGATTAAAGTCAAAACTCCATTTATCAGGATATCCATATACAAAACAATCTTCTCCATTTATATTTTTTATTTCATAGTCTAAAGGAGCATTCAAAGTTAAATCTATAGTTGTTGAGTTAAGTTCATATGAAATACTTGAACGAACTTCTTGTATTGAATCTTTTATCTTATCTTCTTTGTCATTTGTGCTTTCTATGTATTGTATTTCGTCATTAATAACATTTGTCATTTCTTGATTTCTCCATTCTTAAATCTTTATAATATAACTATCTTTTACACTTGTTGAATATTTTTCGACGCCAAACTGTCCGCCATTTATTAATATGTTATTCTCAAAAATAATGGCATCGTAACTTCTTATAACGTGAGGATTTCTTGAGCAGGTTTTATATTTTATTTTTAATTCATTAATTATTTTATTTTGTTTGATATTATAAGTTGTAATATATATTACTCTATTTCCTTTTATAACAGGCGAAATAAATACAATATTATCATTATAGAAAAACATTTTTGTTTGATTGCAAAAATGAGGAATTAATATTTTCTTTTCACACTCATTTTTTTGAATGGAATATACTAATAAATTTGAGTTTGCATCAACCAAAAATATATTATTTTTGTCATGTAAAATATTTTTGCCATTGTATAAGGGTATTTTAGAAGGACAATATACGTTATATACTTGATGATTATTTTGAATTATCGACAAATTTGTGGGAACATTTGCTCGTCCAAAATAAAAATCTCTAATAAAATCATTTGTAGAAATTTTATCAGAATTATAATTCAGCATTATAAAATAGTTTGTATCTTCTGAAAAATAATTAAATGGATTAAAATATTTTTTTATTTCTTTGGGAAATTTACAATTTTCTATTGTATTATTGTTTTGATTATAACAATGAATTGTATGATTATTCGCATTCAAAAAAACAATATTGTCGTTGAAACAATATGTATTATTAAAAATAAGTGCATTTCCATTTAATATATTATTTTTATAAAAATCATCATAATTTTTGATTTTTATAAATTTTTTAGATTTTTGTTGAAATAAATATTTATTTGCTAATAGTATATCTCCATTTTTTAAAATATAATAATCGTTAAATGCAAATGATATATTTTCTAAACTTCTATTAATTAGTTTATATTGTCCTGTTTTTGGATTAAAAATTTCGGCTCCTTGATTTCCTCCAACAACAAGAATTGTATTATCTTTTAAAGGAATATTAACATGTTCACTTCTATTTTTTTTCATTGTTCCTGTTTTTATCAGACTACCAACAGGAGCATTTTTGTACCTTTTTTCGAAATCGTATATTTTATACTGTTGATAACCAAAATAAGCCATAAGAATCAATAAAAGAACAATAACTGTATTTATTCCATAAAATTTAAAATTTGATTTTATTATATTGAAATGATTTTTTATCAAAGGTTTTATTTGCCTTTCATATAACTATAAAAATACAAAACATTATTATGAATGAGAGAGAAAATCCTGATAATTTTTGTTTTTTGTCACAAAACACCTAATTTAGGCACAAAAAATAAGCACGAAAAATCAAGCGATAAATCGCATAAATAACTTCCGTTCTTAATTTAGATGCCATTTTTAACTAATACTACGCAATTATCATACAATATGTATAGTCAAACCGTCTACTCTCCAATCGGGCAATTTACTTTTTCTGAAAATATGATATAATTCTCCACCTCCATGCCTCTATTTGATTATTCATACAAATCATTGTCCCGTCGGTGTTATTGATATGTTGACATTTGCTCTGTCGATGTTCGTGCCGTTTGTGGTTGTAATGTTTGGGCTTTCAATGTTGCGGTTTGTAACGTTTACGTTAGAAATGTTTGCGTTAGTAATGTTTACGTTGTTGGGTTAAAACCCAACCTACAGACTACGGACTCCTTTCTTTCATATTAAAACGTATAAATCCAAACAGAACGACATACTGTATCATTGAGTTCTGCTTGAGTTTTATTTTCTTTCGAAATTAACAATAATTGTTTATCGTTTATTTGTATTACATTTCTATATATTAATAATTTATCAAGTTCAGAAATATCTTTAACTTCAGTTTTATTTGTTTTGCAATTAAATATTTCCTTTATTTTATTGTCTTCAAATATTAATAAATTATTATCTAATAATTCTATAATTAAATTTTTTTTAGACTCTCTGAATTCTTGTATTTTATCTTCTTTTAAATCATAAATATAACTTGAAAACCTTTTTTTAATAGCAGATATATTTTCAAATTCAAGTCCACCAAAAAATAATATCCTATTCTTATCTAATACAATTGGTTTTAGAGCAATAAAATAATTTCCAATACCTGTTATTTCTTTTTCTTTTATAATTTTCTTTTGATTAATATCCCAAATTGCAATATAAATATTTGTAGTATTAGTAGTTGGATATGATTTTGTATATATTAATATTTGATTTTCATTTATTTTTATATAATCTAAGTTAGCAGGTGTTAAATACTTTGGTATATCAATATTTATATTATAAATTTCTTTTACTTTAAAATTTCTTAGATCTGTTATCCAACATATATTAGTATAAGATGGAGAAATACTACCTGCACATTGTAATAAATTACCATTACTTGTTTTATCAAAAAAAGACGGATAAATATATTTATATTCTCCATTCAATTTTATTTTATTTTCTCCAACTTCTTTAAAAGTTTTTGTTTTAATATTGAAAATTTCAAAATTTTCAGAAATTAATAAAACATTTTCATTATCAAGATGCAATAATTTGTTACAATGATTCTTTGGATGAGGTACTGTGTCCAATTGAAGAAATTCATTATTTAATGGATTAAATATTTCGGCAGAATATTCTGTAATATAATCGACAGAATCATTGTATTGACTTTTGATATTCCTTTCTTTTTTAGTAGCAGATATGACATTTCCCCAAATAATCAATATATTTCCGTCATTTAACTTTATGCTTTGCACTATAAATTTTGTACTTAGAATTTCTCCTATATAGTGTAATCCTTTTTCTTTACATTGTTTCGGAGTTGATATTTTTATATTATTAACATTAATTTTTTTTATGTTATTATTCTCCTCTTTTGTTATATTAGATTTATTCTCCATATCTTTAATTTGTTCAAAATTTTCTGTTTTTGTTTGAGCAATACCTGCATTTTCATACTTTTTTTTATCTTTAAAATTAATACCGACTATTATAAATGCCACCAAAACAACCAAAAATAATAATGCAAATTTCTGTTTTGGGTCTA
>ENA-ORPK01001108-ORPK01001108.1-human-gut-metagenome-genome-assembly--contig:-NODE-1108-length-22667-cov-4.118433_pt1 | contig 22667 bp, 18 predicted proteins | sample MGYA00242139_ERZ509068 | MGnify/ENA primary metagenome ERZ509068 (study PRJEB26280, sample SAMEA2338687) | human gut metagenome | biome: human gut; feature: human-associated habitat; material: faeces... | reverse complement strand
AAGATTTTTCACACGCAAGATTTGTGCTTCGCACAAACTTGATATGCGCAAAGAAACAGCGCAAGAATGGAGGTTGTTATGAATAATATATCAGGTGGAAGTTATGCTTCGTATGTTGCAGGTTATACCTATACAGCTTCTGGTTTGAATAAAACAGAAAAAAAGGAAACTGCGAATCAGAACACAGAAAATGCAGTGAAAAATGATACATCTGCATACGGAGTATCAGGTAAAAAAGAAGTATCAGGTAAAAGAGAAGTTTCTGGTCAGACAATAGGAAATCCTAAGTTAAGTGAAAAAGCATCTAAATATTACGATGAACTTAAGAAAAAGTACTCTAATATGAACTTCATACTTGTAAGTGAGGATATGAAGGAACAGGCAAAGGCCAATGCCGCAGGTTATGCTAATGCGAATAAGATGGTAGTTCTTATAGATGAAGATAAGATAGAACGTATGGCAGAGGATGAGAACTACAGAAAGCAGTATGAAGCCATAATAGCTAATGCAGCAAGTGGAATGTCACAGCTGGGAAGCAGTATAGCTGCAACAGGTGCGAGTGTTAAAGGATATGGTATGCAGGTTAACGATAACGGAACTGCAACATATTTTGCGGTGCTTGAAAAATCAAGTGCAGCACAAAAGGAAAGAATAGAAAAAAAGGCAGCAAAGAAAAAGGCTGAAGAAAAAGCCAAGGATAAGAAAGCACAGAAAGAAGCCGAAAAGGAAAGAATAAAGAAAAGCCATGACAAGGCAGAAAAGATAAGTGATAAAGAGGTTGATACGGTTGATAAAGAGGATGCAGATGGAAAAATAAATAGTGCCTCAGATACAGTGATAATAACCGCATCTTCAATAGAAGAACTGCTTAGTAAGATACAGAATGAGTCGCAGAAATATCTTAGCGATAACATATTATCTGAAAAAGAGAAAAACGTAGGACAGGGCTTTGATTATTCATTATAGGCATATAGCTGTTTTATTTTATAGAAAATCAGCCAGAAAACCCATGGTCTTTAGACCGTGGGATGAATGGCGTCATGAGTCAAGTACATATATTCTTACTAAAAATATTGTATTTCAGTAAAATACACACTATAATATACATACATGAAAATCCATTTTCAAGTCTATAGAAAGGAGAAAACGACATGTATCTTACTGTAAAACAGCAAGTTAAACATTTGTCTAAAGATGAATATCTTACTATAAAAGAACTCTGTCATGTGGCAAAAAATCTGACAAACGAAGCAATCTATAATGTGCGTCAATACTACTTCACTGAAGGAGAATTCTTAAAATATGAAAAGAACTATACACTTTTAAAGAATAGCTTAAATTATAAAGCATTAAATTCTAATATGGCGCAGCAGATTCTTAAAGAAGTTGACGGCTCTTTTAAGTCATTCTTTGGACTTATGAAACTTGCAAAACAGGGCAAATATGCTTTTAAAGATTGCAAGCTGCCACGGTATCTTCCTAAAGATGGATATACGACACTGGTGATAGGTTTTGTCAGGCTTAATGGTAATAAGTTAGTACTTCCGTTTTCAAACAGCTTCAAGAGAACTCATAAGCCTGTTGAGATAACGATACCACCTGTGCTGCTTGATAAAAAAGTTAAGGAAATCCGTATTATACCTAAGGCTAACGCAAGGTTCTTTGAAATTCAGTACATATACGAAGCTGAATGCGTTCAAAGAAATCTCAATAAAAATAACGCACTTGCTTTAGATTTAGGAATCAACAATTTTGTAACTGCGGTGTCAAGTAATGGCAAGTCATTCATCGTTGACGGAAGAAGGTTAAAATCCATTAATCAGTGGTTTAATAAAGAAAATACCCGTTTACAGTCTATAAAAGACAAACAGCATCTTGGGAAGAAGATTACGAACAGACAAAAAACGATTGCTCGTAACCGTAACAATAAGGTAAACGACTATCTGAATAAGGCAGCTCGCAAGGTAGTAGATTATTGCATTACGAATGACATCGGTACGCTTGTTGTTGGCTACAATGAAACATTTCAACGTGGCAGCAATATCGGTAAGCAGAATAATCAGAACTTTGTGAACATTCCTTACGGTGTGTTACGCAGTAAACTTGAATATCTTTGTGAGTTAAATGACATAATCTTTGTAAAGCAGGAAGAATCCTATACATCAAAAGCATCATTTTGGGACAAAGATGATTTGCCTGTTTACAATGCTGATAACCCAACAGAGTATCCGTTCAGTGGTAAAAGAGTACATCGTGGTCTTTACAAAACTGCAAATGGAAAAGTGTTCAATGCTGATATCAACGGAGCTTTAAACATAATGAGAAAAAGTAGCGTTGTGGATATGAATATCCTATACAGTAGAGGCGAAGTGGACACGCCTGTAAGAATAAGGATTGCCTGAGTTGTCAGGTGGAAACTTAAATATCAAACTTCTTAAATAGGGGCACAGCCCCTTAGAAGCCCATTACCTTTAGGTGATGGGTAGTTCACATACAGGCCTGAAAATAAAACAACCCATCCTCAGTAAAGAAATCATATACACCGTTATATTTCTCAATCACAGATATTATACTTCTTATACCGATACCATGTCCGGCTTTATCCGATACAGGAGTATTATTAACGAGTACAGGTTCAACAGCATAAGTATTGGTGATGTTAATACATAATTTATTGTTCTTATCAAACACCTTTACTGTGATAATACGGTTTGAATTAATAGCAGCCGGAGTTGTCTGTACAAGCTTACATGCGTTTATGGCATTTTCAAGTGCATTTGCTAATAGGCTGCAAAGGTCTGTAGGCTTGTAGTCTGAAAGATTGCCAGCAGTAACAGACACATGCGTAGTTATATTATATTCGTTTGCACTGTCAATATATGAAGATAATATGAGATTGACAGCTTCGTTATCGCAGTATCTGGTTATACGGCTGTTATCAAGATTAGTACATATTTCTTTTATATAATCCTGTGCTTGTGTATATTTATTTTCATTCAGGCAGCTCTGTAAAAAGTTCATATGATGCCGGAGATCATGACGATATATAGCAGCTTGCCTTTGATATTCATACAGCTGGGAAATCTCTTTTTCAGCCTGCGCAGCAGAAGCCAGCAGGATAATATTTTCCCGTTCAGCTGCATTTTTCCTGTTCAAAATAGTAAGAGTAACGATAGATAATAAAAAGTACAGTATAACGATAAAGCTGTCCATAAATTCTATAACAATTGTTTCTCCACGGTATAAAAGGTCTGTGTATACAGTAAAGGCATATTCTGATATATAATAGGTAAGAGGCAGGAAAAAGAATATAGATAAAATAGTCTTTGACTCATTCTCAAGCTTTATTATGTAAGGCGAAATGTATTTAATTACTATGAATAAAAGAGGTATTGTAATGATAATGGTTATAATGTCTGATATCATAGGAATATCCTTGATAATATAAGCAGCAACCGTACCAAACCATTTGCGTGGTGTGCACATAAGATATGCTGACAAGACAGCTATGGTTGATATATATATGTTTTTATGACATACATATCTTATAACAAGAATCAGAGGAATATGTATAATAAATGGATAGCTTTTGTAAAGTATGCGTTCGCCCAGAAGAACATAGCATACTGCCTGTAGAAGTGCAAAAGCTACAAGTGTAGATATGATTGTTTTCTTGTTGTCTTCCCATGTGATATCAGCGAAGTAGAAAGATACAACTATTCCAAATATAAGTACAAAAACATAATTGACAAGATTTAGCATTGCAGATAGTCCGTCCATATATATTCCCTCTTTCTTATGTATTAGCCTTCCATCTGAAAAGTCAGATACTGTTTTTTGATTTCGCTTACACGTCGTTGCGCAAGCGGAATTGATTTGTTGTTAATCAGGCATATTTCAGTTGTGTTTATGGTTTTTATGTAGTTCATGTTAACTATAAAAGAACGATGCGGAATAAGAAACTCATTATGAGCAGTCAGTGTAACACATATAGAAGAGAATACGTCTGTGGATGTTATCTGTTCACCGTTCTTTAGGTATATAATTACTTTTCTGTTAAGAGCTTCGGCATAGATTATGTCGCTTGTATGTATCTTGTGAATTCCGGTACTATTCTTTATGATTATGTTATCAGTACTTTCCTGGTGAAAGGTTTCGATAATATCATCAAGTGTAGAATACAGGCGTTCTTTAACTACCGGTTTTAAAAGATAGTTGAAGGCTTTCACAGTATAGCTGTCCACAGCAAATTCGGGAGAAGCTGTAAGAAAGATTATAGGAGCCGCTTTGTCAAATGTCCGAATTTCCTTTGCAAGTGTAAGACCGTCCATCACAGGCATGATTATATCAAGAATATATATATCGAATTTTTCAAATCTAAGGGTAGAAGCAAGTTCTACGCTGCTTTCAAAGCATTTTACTGTAAATGTCTGTATGCTATCAGACTTGTATATATCAAGAAGAGTTCTTATTAACTCTAATTCGTTAAGATTATCGTCACATACTGCTATTTTCATGGTGGTTTTATCTCCGTTGATGTTTATATAAATTTAATAAATGATAATTAGTTATTAAAGACAAGGGCAGATATCACCAGTATATCCACGGTATTCACGATAAGCCCTTTACTGCTGATATTATTATATATTGAATCAGATTAAAATTCTATAAATTTTTTTGTCGTTCATGTCGAAAAAGCTGTAATTCATGCAAATTGTCCCACAAATAGAGATTTATCGTATATTATACATACAACATGTAGTGTTGCAGGCAATAATCAGTATTCAAAGCATATTGCCGTGATGGTTATAACTGAATTGTGAAGCAGCATTGATACGGGGAATAATATCATTACAAACTAAATATAAAAGGAGGCTATAAGAAAGAGGCTTGTCAATGGAAGCCAGAAATTAAGATATGGGTTGTTTGAGCAGGACAGTGAGTCAGAACCAGCCAGATAAAAAGGAGGAATTTTAATGAAAATATCTAAAAATAAGATAATGATAGCAGTGATTATAGCATTATGTGCAGTTGTTGCAGGACTTGTTATATACATGGTAGTTGGAAAAAATAATAAAAATAACAATAATGATAATGCATTTACACCTTCACTTGATGTAAATGCAGGCGATAGTAATTCGGATAAGGCTACGACAGGAAGCCAGCAGAGCATAAGGATTCCAGGATATCCATCAATAACAATAGCAGCTGGAAAAGAAGATGTAACTATGAATCTTATGAATCCTGAAGGCAATCCATGCTACTTCACATTCGAGATAGTGTTAAGTGATACTGGTGAATCGATATATAAGTCAGCTATGGTTGAACCAGGTAAAACTATATCTAACGTAAAGCTGAATCATAGTTTATCAGCAGGTGAGTATAAAGCTACAATAAAGATCAGCACATCATCACTTACAGATGGAACTGCCATGAATGGTGCAAATGTAGAAACAACGATAGTAGCTAAGTAACACGGTTAAGTGGTTGATTTAAAGAATTGTTAACGAATCACAGGACCATAGTTTATAAAGAAATTTATATAAAGAAAATATATGTGAAAAATATCAGCTTTCGCATATTGAACCGGTATTATGGCACACGTGAACCGGTTTTTACGGAAAGTGTGTAGAAATGAGGATATTATGAGAAAATTTAGCGCAGTTGCACTCGGAGCCATGCTTATAATAGGAAGTGTTATTCCAGTATGTGCGCAGGAAACAAGACAGACAACAATAAACGTGTCGATCGATCCGACATATACAGTTATCATACCTGCAAGTACAACAATAGCAAGTGGTACAGCTGAAAGCAGTATAGGAAATGTTACACTTGACAATGCAAGGCTTGAACCTGATAAGAGCATATGGGTATCAGCAGATGCAAGTGGAAAGTTAAAGAACAGCAAAGATTCATCTAAAACTATTTCATATAAGCTTATGAATGGTAACAGTGAATTCACATCAGCAAGTTATCTTGCAAGTGGTAATAGCACGCCATTGACAGTATCTATTAACAAGTCTGAGTGGGATAATGCATATGCAGGTTTATATTCTGATACAATAGTGTTTACAATATCTTATAAGTAAATCTATAAAGCAAGTTGAAGCATAATTTGTATGTGAAAAAACAGATAATAAAACAGCTGAATAAAAAAAACATAAAATATAAGAGTTGCCCGGATAACTACCGGACAACTCTTTTTGTTGTTAATTTGGTTGAACCCAAATACTGAATTAAATCAATGATAATCAATAATAGTTAATAATGATTTACTAATAAATATTATTATTATCTCTGAACTCTGGCACCAGCACCGCCAACGATACCTTCAACTTCCTTAAGAGAAGCCATAGTTGTATCACCAGGAGTTGTCATAGCTAATGCACCATGAGCAGCACCATAGTTAACAGCCTTTTCAGCATCCTCGAATGTCATAAGACCATATACAAGACCTGAAGCGAATGAATCACCACCGCCAACACGGTCCATAATCTCAAGTCCGTCATACTGCTTAGCCTTGTAGATCTCTCCACCTGCCCAGCAAAGAGCTGACCAGTCATTAACTGTAGCAGTCTTAACTGTACGAAGAGTAGTAGCAACAGCCTTGAAGTTAGGGTATGTAGCAGCAGCTTCGTTGATCATCTTCTTGTAACCATCAAGGTTAAGAGTCTTAAGGTTCTCATCGTTACCTTCGATTTCGAAACCGAGGCAAGCTGTGAAGTCTTCTTCGTTACCAATCATAACGTCAACATACTTAGCAACTTCCTTGTTAACTTCCTGAGCCTTAGCTAAACCGCCGATAGCTTCCCACATAGATGGTCTGTAGTTAAGATCGTAAGATACGATTGTACCATACTTCTTAGCTGCCTTACAAGCTGCGATAACAGTTTCACAAGCCTGTTCAGAAAGAGCAGCATAGATACCGCCTGTATGTAACCAACGAACACCTAAACCACCATCGCTCTTGTTCTTGAAGATGTAATCAAAATCGAAATCTTCTGGAGTAGCCTGTGAAATAGCTGTGTTAGCTCTATCAGAGCAACCCTTGGCACCACGGATACCAAAACCTCTTTCTGTGAAGTTGAGACCATTTCTGCAAAGACGTCCGATACCATCTGTCTTCTTCCAGCAGATAAGTGATGTATCAACGCCACCCTGTTCGATGAAATCCTTCATAAGAAGACCTACTTCGTTATCAGCGAAAGCTGTAATAACAGCAGTTCTCATACCGAAACACTTGTGAAGACCACGGATAACGTTATATTCTCCGCCACCTTCCCATGCTCTAAAGCTTCTTGCTGTACGGATTCTTCCTTCACCTGGATCTAGACGAAGCATAACTTCACCTAATGATACAGCGTCAAATGTACACTCTTCAGCTGGTCTTAAATTTAATTTCATTTTTTTAGATACCTCCAAAATATTTTATTACTTATGTATTTTAGCATATAAATAAGATTTAATCCATAAGTTTAGTCAAAGTTTTAAGGAAAAATGCAATATTCTGTAGAATAAAATACAATAAAGAACAATAAAGATTATAATTCAGGCATACACCAGCTATCTGCCTGGGATTTATAATCATTTGACATTTCTACGTATTGGATTTTTTCATAATCATCTTCACATTGTTCTGAAAGCAGCTTATAACATTCGCTAAGAAGATAAAGAGGCTTTTTTCCACTGCTTGATATATCAAGAATACTTTTTGTTTCAAATGCAGCATTATAAAGCCATATGGCAGCCTCGTTGTAATCCTTGTGGGCAAAATAATAAAGACCAAGCGTGTAGCACATTTCAGATGAAGGATTATCTGCCACAGACTTCAAGGCGATTTTGAAGAATTTATCCTGTTCACCTGTGATATTGTATATGCGTGCAAGTATACAGTTAATATCCTCCAAAGTGTTTTCACTTCTGTTTTCATAAGGAAATACATTTTCAAAAGCATTTTTAAATGCTATGAAATCAGAAGCTTCTCCTGATATAAAAAGTTCCTTGCAAAGCATTGTGACAACGTAATCTTCTAAAACAATACCTTTGTCCAGTGCCTTAAAATATATGGAAAAATCCCTTTTGCTGTGATCGCTCGTTGGTTTGTGCATGATTTCAATATCGCTGTCGTATATTACAGGGTTTACACGAATGGTTTCATGTATAGGCGAAATCCAGTTGAATGTCCGTATTCGTCTGAAAAGCTTTGGACGCAATTCTTTGTGGACATTGTATACAGAATTGAAATTCGATTCGTTAACGTAGTACATCTGTACAATGTCAATTTCAGGCAGAATAGCTTCTTTGAGGCTGCGTAGGGCAGTGTTATTATGAAAATCCAGCTCTTCATCTGCATCAACGCTTAATATATAGTCACAGCTGGCTTTTGAAAAAGCAAAATTTCTTGCTGCAGCAAAATCATCACACCATGCAAAGTCATATACCTTATCAGTGTATTGTGCTGCGATTTCTTTAGTGTTGTCCGTTGAGCCGGTATCTACAATAATCAGCTCATCATAAATGCCGGCATATGAGTCAAGACATCTTTTTAATATAGACTGTTCGTTTTTAACAATCATACACATACTTACAGAGATCATATTAATACTCCTTTTTATTCGGTGTTTAGCGTGTCTCAAGTAAAAACGTCTTTTTCTGAAGGCAGAAAAAGTCTTTTTATATTTTTGGCACTTATATCATTATATTGAAAAAATATATAAAAATAAAGAAAATCTGCTGAAATTTTGTTGGAATATGACGATATACTTGTTGATAATTTTTGGAAAATAATGTAGAATTAAATAAAACTATAATGTGTAAATAATTATGATATATTATATATTAATGAAATGAGGCATACATATGAGTGGTATTAAAAAATTTAGAAGGCTTAGGGTACAGTGGAAGATATTGTTATCAGTACTTGTAGTTTTAGGGGCATTCAGCGGATATATGGTATTTGCAAATGCTGATTCGAGCGTAACGGTTACAGTAAAAAGCTATAAGACCATTCTTAATCCAGGAGAGGATAGCAATGATGTTGTAGCAGATATGACAGGAAGAGATGAAAACAACATAGTTGGACAGGATTCGCCTGATAACTACAAGCCTACAGAGAGAAATCTTAAATGGACTGTATCAGATTCCAATGTAGTCAAGTTTATAGTAAGTGACAGTGCAGGAGTTAAACCAGCAGATACAGCTGATGGTGTTAAATCACCACTTATCCGTGCTTATAAAGCAGGTAAGGCAACATTGACTGCAACATATTATACGAAGATATATGGTCCTGATGGAAGCATTACATATCAGCAAGCTCTTGGAAGTGATTCGGTTGATGTGATAGTACCATTGAGTGTTAAATTTAAAGCAACACGTAACGGAGTAGAGCTTACAGATGAGCAGAAGAATGAATATCATGTGGGCGATATTATAGAGATTTCGTCTAACACATGTGAAACTAATAAGCTTTTTGTTGAAACAGATAATGATAAGACAGGCAATCTGTTAAAGGATGGCATTGTTGAAAAGGTTTCATCTGATGCATCAAAGGTAACACTTAAGATTGTCGGAGGCGGAAAAACTAATCTTACTGTAAGAACAGCAGATGGAGATGGTATTTCGCAGCTTACAGCAAAATATTCTATTGTTTCAAAGGTTGAATATACAGAAGGCAAAGCAAACGAACAGGGCAATTCAGTGCAGAAGCTTGCAGATGGCACAAAGTATTTTGTCTTATCAACTAAGGATTTTGAAGAGTTTACAGATGAGCAGATACCATCAAATGTAAAATATCCAGCTACTTCTGGTGTTACATATATTTCGGATAATACAGATATAATGACATATAAAAAAGATGGCAGCGTTAAAGGAATATATGCAGGTGTTGCAAAGGCTTACGCAGGTGTAGGTGCACTTGATATGAACGGAAACATGACATGGGCTAACCATGATGAGGTTAATGTTATCGTTCCATTTAAAAAGCTTGGTAAAGATGTGAGCAACATGAATGTTGGTGATACAATTCAGTTAAAAACAACAGCTAATCCAACTGAAATAACATGGTCAACAACAGATAACAGTGTTGTACAGGTAGATCAGACAACAGGACTTGTTACTGCTACAGGTGCAGGACATGCAACTATAATTGCACAAAGAGTAGAAGATGAGTTATCTACTGTATATAAGCAGAAAAACCAGATCACATATGATATTACAGTTATAGATGGTTTTGGAATAAGTCTTACATCAATGAGTGTTAACATAGGAGAAACGAAGACTCTTGAAGCACTTGTTACTAATTCACCAGATAAAAAAGATATTACATATACTGTTACTAACCAACCAGATGCTGCCGGGGTAGTTCCTACAGATACACTTATTGAAGTTAAACAGTCTGATGATGGTAAGTCATTTGATATAAAGGGTGTGGCACCAGGTATTGCACATGTTACAGTTTCGCAGAATATTAATGGTGTTATAAAGAAGGCTACTTGTGTTGTATATATAACAACACCTGTTGGAGAGATTAGTATTAACCCATCAAGTGTACAGATAGACAGAGGTTCATCTGAAACTGTACAGGTTATATTTAATCCGGCAGGACCAACTAACAACAAGGTATTATGGTCTTCATCTAATCCAGATATAGCAACTGTTGAAGGTGATAGCTATACAGCTACCATAAATGGTATATCGGGTGGCTCTACAACTATCACAGTTATTTCAGAAGATGGGCTTAAGGTAGCAACCTGTGAAGTATATGTAAGAGAACCGGTTACTGGAATCCAGCTTAATGAAACAACAGTCAGGGCATCCATGGCACTCGGACAGTATCAGCTTGTAGCAACTATATTGCCATCAGGTGAAGGCGTTAACAGAAATGTCACATGGACATCTTCTGATACATCTGTTGCAACAGTAGATAATAATGGTCTTGTTAAGTTTGTAAAGCCAGGATATTGTACTATTGTATGTAAGACAACTGATGGTGCATTTATAGCAACCTGTAATTTTATTATTAATATACCAGTAGAAACTATAAAGCTTGATTATACTGATGAAATAATGAGTATAGGTGGAAGATTAAGAATAACTGCTGAGGTGTTACCAGTAACAGCATCAGATAGAACAGTTTTATGGGAATCTTCCAATACGAATGTATGTATAGTTGACTCTAATGGTCTTGTTGAGGCAGTTGGAACAGGAAGCTGTACTATTCTTTGTAAATCACTTGATGGTAACTTTACAGCGATGTGTAACATATATGTTAAACAGCCTGTAACTCAGGTGGTTCTTAATACAACAGATATAACAGTAAGACAGGGACAGGTATTCTGGCTGAATGCAACTTGTCTTCCTGAGAATGCAGATAACAAGATAGTTACATGGGAAAGCCGTGATGAGAAGGTATGTAAGGTTGAAAGTGATGGTAAGGTTACTGCAGTAGGAGCAGGTACAACATCTATTATCGCAACTAATGTAGATACTGGACTTACAGCATTCTGTGTTGTTACAGTAACACAGCCTGTAACAGGTATTAAGCTTAATTCTGATTATCAGCAGCTGTGGGTTGGAGCTAAATATGCAATTATTCCTACCGTTGAACCATATGATGCTGAGAATAAGAACGTAACTTATATGTCAAGTGACCCTGAGGTTGCATCGGTAGACGAGAACGGTGTTGTTACAGCTCTTAAGGGTGGTTCATGTGTTATAGAGGTCACTACAGAGGTCAATAAGCTTACAGCGGCATGTACTATAGATGTTAAAGAATATGTTTCAACTATTGAACTTAGTGAAACTGATAAGCTGATGAACATTGGTGCAACAGGAACGCTTATAGCTAAAGTTGGTTCAGATACAGCAACAAACAAAAATGTAACATGGTCATCATCAAATAATGATGTATGTTATGTTGACCAGGAAGGCAATATAAGTGCCAATGGCGTTGGAAGTGCAGTTATCACAGCTACAGCGGTTGATGGAAGTGGAGTAAGTGCTTCCTGCATAGTAAGGGTTATTAATCCTGTAACAGGTTTATATGTTGAACCAGATACAGTAAGACTTCTTATTGGTGATTCAGTAAGGGCGACAGCGGTGATTACACCTGATGAAGCTACGATTAAAGATGTAACATGGAAATCATCTAATGAATCTGTAGCAGTGGTAGATGAATCAGGAGAGATATTTGCAGTTGGCACTGGTAAGTGTAAGGTAACAGCTACATCACAGGATGGTAACAATATTACAGGAACATGCTGGGTATATGTAACACCAGTTGTTAATATATCATCACTCAGGATCAACTCTAAGGAAATATACATGTTAACAGGAAGAGCAAGACAGCTATCAGTTATAGTCAGACCAGTTGTTAATAATGATTCATATGAGTGGTATTCGACAGATACAGGAATTGTTCAGGTTGATCAGGATGGAGTCATAACTACAGTTGGACCTGGTACAGCAGACGTGTTTGTAATAAGTAATAACAGCGGTGTTGAGGCTTCTTGTACAGTCTATTCACTTGCAATGAGTACATCTAATATAAGAATTGAACAGTATGACAGATATAATCTTGATGTTATAGGTACAGAAGATAAAATCACATGGAGAAGCAGTAATCCAAGAGTGTGTACAGTATCTTCTTCTGGAGAAGTTATAGGTAGAAGAGCAGGTACAGCAACTGTTACAGCTACAGTTAATAATAAGACTTTAAGATGTGTGGTTACAGTTACTAATATAAGATAATAAATAAACAAAAAGCAGCAGCTATAATAAATATGGCTGTTGCTTTTTTGTATAGACAGCTGTTATATATAACTGATATAACTGATGTGTCTGGATAGCTTTATTACTAAGCAGTCATTAGATTGTATAAATATTTATACATAAAGATAAAGAAACAGCTGCCAACCAATAAGCTGACAGCTGTTTCTTTATTTTAATATGAGGGGGAGATAGAAAGAATTAACTTACTATCTGATTATTAGTATATTCAATATTTGTGTGCAAAGTATGTACAATTTATGAAAGAATAATAAAAACAATAAAAATAAAGAAAATAAAATAATGTAAAATAAAATAAAGGCTGCAAAAACTTTGCAAGTTTAGTTTTTTAATTTATTGATTATTGAATATCAATATGTTAGAATTTATACGTTAAAATATAAAGGATGGGAATGTCTATATGGGAATTGATAATAAAGATGAATTGGATGATGAGTTAGTGAAATCATTGGAAAGACTTGTAGAAGAAGAAACCAGTGTCGCTAAAGCATTTGTTGATAATCAGAAAGAGTCATCTGCAGAAAACACAGCTGCAAAAGATTCACAAGATACAGACATTGAGATGGGTAAGACTAAGGTTATACCTAAAGTTACAACAGATATGCTCACGAAATCTGATGATGATGTTCAGAAAACAGGCGTATATAACGTTGATGAAGTGAGAGATAATATTAGAAATATCCCGGTTAAGAATTCAGATTCTGGTGTTAATTTGGATGTTGATTTAGATGTTAATTCAGATGTTAGTTCTGATATTGATTCAGATTCAGATGTTGATTCAGATAAGCATGCTGATTCAGATAAACATGTGGCTGGTGGAACTGCCAGTGATGATAAAAAGAAGAAAATCATAATAGGAGTTTCATGCGGTATAGCGGCACTTCTGGTACTTATAGGTATTATTACCGGTGTAGTTATTCATAACAGAAGTAAAGAATCATATAAATATAATTATGAAAAAGGTATGGAAAGCTATAAGAATAATGATTATGATTCGGCTGTGAAGTATCTTTCAAAGGCAGCTAAGCTCAATGAAGGTAAGAAAAACACAGATCTTAAGTATACATTATATGAGTGCTATAAAAAAGAGAATAATACAGATAAGCAGATAGAAACACTTAAAGATATTCTGTCTTATGATGAGAATAATCAGAAGTCAATACAGGAGCTTGCATCTATATATGAACAAAAAAAGGATGGCAATGCACTTAATACACTGATAAAGTCGTATAAAAACAAAGAAGGTTATAAATATCTTTCGGATTATGTTGTTGAGAATCCTAAACCATCGGTTGAAGCAGGAACTTATGATGATGAGGTTAAGCTGCAATTTACAGAAAGCTCTTCTTCAACAATATATTATACGCAGGATAAATCTGAGCCAACTGAAAAAAGTACAAAATATAATGGTGATACCATTGAGATTAAGAATGGAACAACCACTATCAAAGCAGTAGCTGTTAATTCAATAGGAGTATATAGTGATGTTGTTGAGCTTCAGTATGTTGTTGACTACAAGAAGCCATCAACACCAACGGTTAGTCCGGAATCTGGAACATATGCAGAGGGACAGCAGGTGACTATAAGCAATATCCCAGTTGGAAGTAAAGCATATTACACACTGGATGGCTCGACACCAACAGCAGGTTCGGAAGAGTATACAGAACCCTTTGATATTCCTGAAGGCAACAATGTAATAGCAGTCGTAATAATAGATTCACATAATCAGGCGAGTTCAGTAGTCAAAAAAAATTATGTGATAAATAAGGCAAAAACATTTTCTTATAATGAATGCCTTGAAATATTAAAAAACAGACTTATTGCGGATGGTGTACTTAAGTCAGATGGTAATACGACCAGTGATGGCAGAAAGGTAACTTTTGTATATCAGCCAAAAGCAACAGTTAATTCGGTTGAGATGTATATCGTAAGGTTTGATGTTAAAGATAAATCAAAGACATCTACTGAAGGGTATTATGGAATAGGAATCAAGAATGGAACATGTTACAAAGTAACTAATTCAAACGGCTCTTACAGTTCTTCTGAATATTAACATTTAAATAATGTAAAACGTAAGAGGACTAATAGCTATAAATATGTTTTGATGTGTGATCAGCACTTCAGATATAATATAACACTGAAAGGGGTATTATAATGTACAAGATTCTTAAGGCTGAAAAATTAGCAGAAAAGATTTTTCTTATGGATGTTGAAGCACCAAGAGTTGCTAAACACTGTGAACCTGGCCAGTTCATTATTGTTAAAATGGATGAAAAAGGGGAAAGAATTCCTCTTACAATCTGTGATTATGACAGAGAGGCTGGAACAATTACTATTGTATTCCAGATAGTTGGAGCATCAACAGAAAAAATGTCACATCTTAAGGCAGGAGATGCATTTAGTGATTTTGTAGGACCTTTAGGATGCCCTTCAGAATTAATCCATGAGGATATTGAAGAATTAAAGAAGCAGAAGATAGTATTCATAGCAGGTGGTGTTGGAACAGCTCCAGTTTATCCACAGGTTAAGTGGCTTCATGAGCATGGAGTTGATGCAGATGTTATTGTGGGTGCTAAGAATAAAGATCTTATTCTGCTTGAAGAAGAGATGAAGGCTGTTGCCGGAAATCTATATATAACAACAGATGATGGAAGCTATGTAAGAAAAGGTATGGGTACAGATGTACTTAAAGACCTTTATGCACAGGGTAAGAAGTATGATAAGTGTATAGCTATCGGACCATTGATTATGATGAAGTTTGTCTGTCTGTTAACTAAGGAACTGGGTATTCCTACAGTTGTAAGTATGAATCCTATTATGGTTGATGGAACTGGAATGTGTGGAGCATGCAGACTTCAGGTTGGTGATGAGATTAAGTTCGCTTGTGTTGATGGACCAGAGTTTGATGGACATCTTGTAGATTTTGATCAGGCTATGAAACGTCAGCAGACATATAAAACAGAAGAGGGCAGAGCTATGCTTGCTGCTCTTGAGGGTGAAACTCATCATGGTGGATGTGGAAACTGTAATTAATTGTTGGTATTCATTAAGAAGCATGGTTACTGTTTGCTTATATACTTGTGAACAGTGACGATTAATCGATGGAAAAGAGGTATAATAATGGATGTTATGAAAAAGGTTCCTGTAAGGGAACAGGCTCCAGATGTAAGAAATAAGAATTTTGATGAGGTTTGCCTCGGATATAATGCAGAAGAGGCACAGGAAGAGGCAACTCGTTGTCTTAATTGTAAGAATGCAAGATGTGTTCAGGGATGTCCTGTATCAATAAACATACCTGAGTTCATTCATAATGTAAAAAAAGGTAATTTTGCAGAAGCATATAAGGTTATTGGAAAGTCTTCAGCACTTCCAGCTGTATGTGGTCGTGTATGTCCACAGGAAACACAGTGTGAAGGACGGTGTGTAAGAGGTATTAAGGGTGAGGCTGTATCTATTGGAAAGCTTGAAAGATTTGTAGCTGACTGGGCTAGAGAAAACAATGTTGCACCTGAGATGCCAACAGAAAAGAAAGGCAAGAAGGTAGCTGTAATAGGTTCTGGTCCTTCAGGACTTACATGCGCAGGAGATCTTGCAAAGATGGGATATGAAGTAACTATATTTGAAGCACTTCATGAACCAGGCGGAGTATTAGTATATGGTATTCCTGAGTTCCGTCTTCCAAAGAAGACAGTAGTTGCATCAGAAGTTGAAAATGTTAAAAAGCTTGGTGTTAAGATAGAAACTAACGTAGTTATAGGTAAATCAATGACTATAGACCAGCTTCTTAATGAAGAAGGCTTCGATGCAGTATTTATTGGTTCAGGAGCAGGTCTTCCTAGATTTATGGGTATTCCAGGTGAAAATGCAAACGAAGTATTCTCAGCTAATGAGTATCTTACAAGAAGCAATCTTATGAAGGCATTCAGGGATGATTATGATACACCTATTGCGAAGTTTAAGAAAGTTGCAGTTGTAGGTGGCGGTAATGTTGCTATGGATGCTGCAAGAACAGCTTTAAGACTTGGAGCAGAGGTACATATTGTATACAGAAGAAGTGAGGAAGAACTTCCAGCAAGAGCTGAGGAAGTACATCATGCTAAAGAAGAAGGTATTATATTTGACCTTCTTACTAACCCAACAGAAGTTCTCACAGATGAGAAGGGCAATGTTACAGGAATTAAGTGCGTAAAGATGGAACTTGGTGAACCAGATGCTTCAGGCAGAAGAAAGCCTGTTGAGATACCAGGTTCTGAGTTCGTTATGGAACTTGATGCAGTTATCATGTCACTTGGTACATCACCTAACCCACTTATTTCATCAACAACTAAGGGACTTGATATTAATAAGAGAAAGTGTATTGTTGCAGAAGAAGATAATGGACAGACATCAAAGGAAGCAGTATATGCTGGTGGAGATGCTGTTACAGGTGCAGCGACAGTTATTCTTGCTATGGGTGCTGGTAAAGCAGCTGCAAAGGGTATTGATGAATATCTTTCTAATAAGTAATAATATATTAAAACTTTAAACTGATTGTAAATAAAGTTAAGCGGGAACACATGTATAAGATATGTGTTCCCGCTTATTATTTACTCGTTAAATAAGTTGTCAATATATTTGTCTGCAATTGTATCTAAGAGAGCATCACTTGTATCAGGAAAGTTTTTACTGATAGCCTTTTTGATATAGTCGCTTCTGTTGAAATATTTCATTTCCTCAGGAATGTCGTCAAGATAAGAAGCCTCTATATCATCCTTGCTTACGTTATCCTTAAGCCATGCTAAGATAGTATCAGTATCCCTGCTTTCAATAGCAGCCTTGCTCTTGATGTTTTTAGAATACTTTAAAGACCAGAAGCCAATAGCTATAAAGCCAATAAAAAGTAATCCCAGAACAATATTGATAAGTATGAAGTTGGAGCTTCCCTTTACAACGAGTTTAAGAATACCAATATCGTTAAGTATAAGTATTATTATACCGGCTGCACCACATACGAAAAATGTAATGGCTGATGATAAGTTGTCTTTGTATTTGTCCTCAGTGCTTTCGTAAAGATTGGCAGAGTGCATAAGAAGTTCATTTCCTTCTGCTTCGTTGCTTCCAAGTTCGTTAATGCCTGTTACACTGTCATCAATACCCGCAGTTTCTTTTTTTAATTCAATCTCATCATCAGAATGAATATTATGTTCACTCATAATGTCCTCCTTGTTTAGTTGTTTAGTAAAGTATAAAATGTTTTACTACATGTTTGATTTATTATAGAATATAAATGTGAAAAATTAAAGAACATAAATGAAATATGAAAAATATTTCAAAGCAAAATAATAAAGAGAGAACAAAGAATAAGGAAGGCTTAAGATGACGGATATGAATAAGGTTTTGATATTAACAGGTGGTTATGTAGATATCCAATGGGCAAAAGAATGGCTTGCAGATAAAAAATTCGACTATTGTATAGCAGCAGACAGAGGTCTTATGTATGCTGACAGACTTGGACTGGATATTGACTTTTTACTAGGTGATTATGATTCGGTCGATGAACGTGTGCTTGAAAGATATAAAAAAAAGGTTGATTTTGAAGTATATCCATGTGAAAAGGATTATACTGATACTCATCTTGCAATAATGATGGCTGTACAAAAGGGGGCTTCTGATATATATATACTTGGTGCGATAGGAACAAGGATGGATCATACAATGACTAATATCGGAAATATGAAAGCTGCACTGGACTCAGGAGTGAACTGCCACATAGTTGATAAATATAATTGTATATATCTTGTAAATAATGACACTGGCATGCACTTAATAAAGAAAAAGGAACAGTATGGAAAATATGTTTCTATTGTTCCGATGAGTGAAGAGGTTGTTATAACACTTGAAGGTTTTAAATATTGCCTTAACAAATACATTTTAAAGCAGGGACTTAGTATATGTCAGAGCAATGAGATTGAAAATGATGAGGCTTCTATAATAATCCATAAGGGGTTGGCTGCTATATTTGAAACGACAGATTAAAACTGTGCAAAATCAATGAAAAATCTAAAAAAAACATTAAAAATCACTAGGAATGATACAAATATTTACTTGAAATAAATGGTTGATTGTTATAAAATAAACAATAGTTGTTTGCACTAAGCAATATATATTAAAGAGGAGGTCTCGATAATGAGTAATACTACACAGGCTTTATCAAGAATCGAAGCTATTCTTGATGACAGCAGTTTTGTTGAAATCGGAGCCAGAGTTACAGCCAGAGCTACAGATTTTAACATGCAGGAAAAGAAAGCTCCATCTGATGGTGTAATAACAGGTTATGGAGTAGTTAATGGAAATCTTGTGTATGTATATAGCCAGGATGCTTCTGTTTTAGGCGGAACTATCGGCGAAATGCATGCTAAGAAGATTGCCAGCCTTTATGAGAAGGCAATGAAAATGGGAGCTCCTGTGGTAGGTCTGATTGACTGCGCAGGTTTAAGACTTCAGGAAGCAACAGATGCACTTAATGGTTTTGGTGAAATCTATAAGAATATGTCACTTGCTTCAGGAATTATTCCACAGATTACAGCTGTTTATGGCGAATGTGGTGGAGGTCTTGCCGTTCTTGCAGAACTTTCAGATTTCGTATTTGTTGAAGAAAAAAAGGCTAAGTTATTCGTTAACAGTCCTAATGCATTAGATGGCAATTATGAGTCAAAGCTTGATACATCAAGTGCTAAGTTTATGGCAGAAGCAGGTGTTGTTGATTTTGTTGGAGATGAAGAAACTATCGCTAACGGAGTAAGACAACTTGTATCTATGCTTCCATCTAATAATGCTGAGGGTACAGTATGTACTGATAATCAGGATGATCTTAACAGAGTATGCCAGGATATGGAAGCAGAAATAGCTGATCCTGCACTTGCACTTACAGATATTTCAGATGATGGTGTATTTGTTGAAACTAAGGCAGAATATGCTAAAGAGATGGTTACAGGATTCATTCTTGTTGATGGCGTTACAGTTGGTGCAGTAGCTAACAGAACAGCTCTTTATGATGAGAATGGTGAAAAGGCAGAAGAATTTGCACCAGTACTTACAACAGCAGGTGCTTATAAGGCAGCTGAGTTTGTTACATTCTGTAATGCATTTGAAATACCAGTTCTTACACTTACTAATGTTAAGGGCTTTGAAGCTACAGTTAAGTCAGAAAGAACGATAGCTAAAGCAGCAGCTAAGCTTGTATATGCATTTTCTAATGCAGATGTACCTAAGGTTAATATTATTACAGGTGAAGCTTATGGTAGTGCTTATGTAGCTATGAATTCAAAATCAATAGGTGCAGATATGGTATATGCATGGCCACAGGCTAGCATTGGCATGATGGATGCTTCATTGGCAGCTAAGATTATGTACGCTGATGATATCGCAGCTTCTAAGGATGTTACATCAACTATTAACGAAAAGGCAGCAGAATATGCAGCTTTACAGTCAAGTGTTGACCAGGCAGCAGCAAGAGGCTATGTTGATACTATTATTAATCCAGAAGATACAAGAAAGTATGTTGCAGCAGCATTTGAAATGTTGTTTGATAAAAGAGAGGTTCGTGCAGATAAGAAGCATGGTACAGTATAATAAAGAGGTGATAATATGAAGAAAGTTAATATCAAAAAGTTCTTAGTGTTATTTTCACTGCTTGTATGTGTATTCTGCATGACAGCCTGCGATTCATCTAATGGTACTATATCAACAACAAGTGCAAAGTTAGAACGTAAGAATATGATTATCCAGGTGTATCAGTCATATTTGGAAGACTGGACAACTGATATGATTACATATCTTGACCAGAATGATTCAGCTAAGATAACATCTGATGCAGAGTCAGCATTACCACTTGCATTGGTTAATGGCAAGCAGTATATTGTGGATCAGGAAGGTCTTACAGCAAAGACTATTGGCTTTTATAACAGCTGGAATAGTACAAGAGGAGAACTTGGTGCACTTAAGAGTATTGGAACTATCAATATAGCACTTAACAAGGATACTGGTAAGTTATGTACTATAACAGTTGATACAGCTTATGAGAAGAATGATAAAGTATCTTTTGAATTTGTTATAAATGATGATTTCTCACTTGAAAATGGTGCTATCAATCCATCATATACAACAGGACAGAAAATGTATAAGGCAGTTATGAACACAATTATAGGTATGGGTACAGTATTTATCGTGCTTATATTTATTTCATTCATAATCGGCTTATTCAAGTATATAAGTGTTTTTGAAAATAAGAAAAAAGCTAAGAATGATGCATCAGCAGATGCCCAGGGTGTTAATAATGCAATAGCACAGATTGTTTCTAATGAAGAACAGGATGAAGATGTTGATGATCTTGAACTTGTTGCAGTTATAACAGCAGCTATTGCAGCATCAGAGAATACATCTACAGACGGACTTGTTGTTCGTTCAATCAGAAAGGTTAATAGCAGGAGGAAATAATTATGAAGAATTATACAATAACAGTTAATGGTAATGTATATGATGTTACTGTAGAAGAAGGAACAGGAAATGGTGCACCAGCAGCAAAGGCAGCAGCACCTAAAGCAGCTCCAAAGGCTGCACCAAAGGCAGCAGCACCAGCAGGCGCACAGGGTGCAGTTAAGGTTAATGCACCTATGCCAGGCAAGATTCTTAAGGTTAACGCAGCAGCAGGCGCAGCTGTAAAGAAGGGTGACGTATTAGTTGTCCTTGAAGCTATGAAGATGGAAAATGAAATTTGTGCACCACAGGATGGTACAGTTGCAACAGTTGAATGTGCAGCTGGTGATTCTGTAGAGTCAGGTAAAGTATTAGTTTCTATGAACTAATTGATATATATATCAATCTAGAAGTGTAGAAATAATATACGGAGGTAAAAAATGGAATATATTTTATCAACATTGGGAAACCTCGTACACCAGACAGCATTCTTTAACCTCACATGGGGTAACTATCTGATGGTTCTGGTTGCACTGTTTTTCATGTATTTAGCGATTAAAAAAGAATATGAACCTCTGCTTTTAGTACCTATTTCTTTTGGTATGTTACTTGTTAATCTTTTCCCTGATATAATGTTATCTATTGAAGATTCAAGTAACGGAGTAGGTGGTTTATTACATTACTTTTATTTATTAGATGAATGGAGTATTCTTCCATCACTTATTTTCCTTGGAGTTGGTGCAATGACAGACTTCGGTCCTCTTATTGCCAACCCTAAGAGCTTCCTTTTAGGAGCTGCTGCACAGTTCGGTATATTCGCAGCATATATAATGGCTATATTTATGGGATTCCCAGATAAGGCAGCCGCAGCTATATCTATTATTGGTGGAGCTGATGGTCCTACATCAATTTTCCTTTGTGGTAAAACACATCCAGATTTGAAGGCAACAAACCAATTGTTTGAGCTCTTAATTCCTTTACATTGTCATAATATTCATTGGCATATTCCTGATCAAAAGCCTGTGCAGCCCATACCTTCATATCTTTTTGACTGATTTTATATTTCTTATACAACTTTTTATTCGAAACACGCTTCTTCGTTTTAGAATCAAAATGATACACCTTATACCTAGGATATTCCGTCTCTACTTCTTCCTTAATAACTAAACTCAATAGATTTGAATGTGTATACACATCATAACTAACCTTTGTGTCCGGCAACGTATACCCTTCTTCTTTTGCCTCATCTAAAGAATCTACCAAATCCTTGTATTCATTTTTTATGGTCTTATTCAACTTCTTTGCGGATTTTGAATCACAATGAATACGAGGCAAGGAAATGTCGTACTTACCAACATTTCCCCATGCATCCTTATATTCTTCATGAATATTGTAGAAATCTGAAATATATACCTCTTCATTAGGTT
>ENA-ORPK01001107-ORPK01001107.1-human-gut-metagenome-genome-assembly--contig:-NODE-1107-length-22687-cov-3.309164_pt1 | contig 22687 bp, 15 predicted proteins | sample MGYA00242139_ERZ509068 | MGnify/ENA primary metagenome ERZ509068 (study PRJEB26280, sample SAMEA2338687) | human gut metagenome | biome: human gut; feature: human-associated habitat; material: faeces... | reverse complement strand
TTTACACGCCACTCAAATTTGGACTTCATGCCACGAGGGTGATAGATGTTGTAATTTTCCCTATTGTAGGTCTCTTGAAAGCAGATAACACCGTTCATGCCATGATACGTCAGCTCACGGTAGTCTTCTGCACTCAATGGCTGAACCTCTATTTTTATATTTGAGAAATAACGTTTTGCAATGTCTATACTCTCGGCCAGATATGGAACTCCTGCCTTGGCGGGATTTTCACCCGTAACGATAAGAATATTCTCAAATGGGGCGAGCTTCTTTATAGCCTTATATTCGTTTTCGATCTGTTCGGGGGTAAGTATGACCCGCGCCATCGGATTCTGTATATGAAAACCACAGTAAACGCACGAGTTCGTACATGAATTGGTAATATACAACGGTATGAACATTGACATCACTCTGCCGAAGCGTTCCTCGGTGTAGTGACGGCTAAGCTGCGCCATCGTCTCAAGATAAGGTTCGGCAGCTGGTGAAACCAAAGCCATAAAGTCATCGACATCACAATGCGTTTTGCCAAGGGCGCGACGTACATCCGCATCGGTCTTGTCATATATTTGTCGGGTCAAACTGTCCCAATCTGTTCCTTCTATTTCGTCTGAAAACATTTTGTTATTATTTTATTTCGATTTGCAAGGTCGGAAAGCGTATTCTTCAAGACTCTTGATGGTCGGATTGTCACCACACAGCACACAGTCCGCATTCTTATCTATATGAAGAGTTACCCATTCCATTGTCAAGGCATCAACACACAGGCACCGATCTGTCAGCAGATTGCCAGCGCCCGTGATAAATTTCACACATTCTGTAGCCTGCAGTGTGCCGCAAACACCCGCAATGACACCAAGCACTCCGGTCATGGCGCAGGTTTCCACGTCTTGCTCTCTGGGAGGCTCTGGAAATAGGCAGCGGTAACATGCCGTACCCACCACGTGAGTCATCAACTGCAAACTGAAACGATTTATCCCTCCCATGCAGAAAGGTTTGTCCAAAAAGACACACGCATCATTTATCAGATATTTGGGCGAGAAGTTGTCCGTGCAGTCAATCACAAAGTCATAAGGACTGATGATTTCCATTGCGTTGTCACGGCTTAAGAAGCATTCATGCTGTTCTACCTCCACGTCAGGATTGAGTGCCTTTATCTTTTCAGCGGCCGACTCTACCTTCGGGCGTCCTATGTCAGCTGTGGTATGGATAATCTGGCGCTGCAGGTTTGAAAGGCTCACCACATCGCCATCAACGACACCAAGAGTTCCGACACCCGCTGCTGCAAGATATTCCAACACCGGTGACCCAAGACCGCCAGCCCCCACCACGAGGACTTTGGCGTCGAGCAGGTGTTCCTGCCCCTCGGCACCGATGCCTTCAAGAATCATGTGGCGGTTATAACGCCTTCTCTGTTCAGGTGTCATCATGTGTGTGATGCCGGTGATGTCAATCCAGAAAACTTGTCAGCGGTGAACTTGCCGAAGCCTCAAGATTTACCGACGATACCGCCAGCCCGGCTTCAAAGGCTCTGCGTCCTGCCACAACAGCCTCCTTGAAGGCCACTGCCATTGCAACAGGATTGCGAGCTACAGCAATGGCGGTGTTGACCAAGCAGGCCGAAGCACCAAGCTCCATTGCCTCTGCGGCATGGCTCGGAGCACCTATGCCTGCATCAACAACTACAGGCACGTTGGCCTGCTCAATTATAATCTGCAGGAAGTCTCGTGTCTGCAGCCCCTTGTTTGTACCTATCGGAGCGCCCAGAGGCATAACGGCCGCAGCACCAGCTTCTTCCAGATGTTTGCAAAGTGTAGGGTCTGCCTGACAGTAGGGCAATACCGTGAAGCCCATCTTTACCAACTTCTCAGTAGCCTTAAGAGTCTCTACGCTGTCAGGCAAGAGATAGCGTGGGTCGGGATGTATTTCGAGTTTCAGCCACGGAGTGCCAAAAGCCTCACGCGCCATCTGGGCAGCGAAGACAGCCTCCTCGGCATCACGCACGCCACTGGTGTTCGGCAGAAGTTGCAGACCGGGAGTTTGGATATGCCCGACAAAGTCGTCATGCTCGTCACCAAGTTCCACACGCTTCATAGCAAGCGTCACCATCTCAGTACCCGACGCTTCTATGGCTTTTGTCATCAGGTCGTTGCTGCTGAATTTTCCAGTTCCCAAGAACAGGCGGGAGCCGAACTCCCTGTCTGCTATGATTAATTTCTCCATAATTTATTGTAATGTATATTTGAGTGTCTATCTTACTTGAGTTATTCGTTCATTGTGCGCACCATGCTGTGCATCATGCCAACAGGGTCAGCAGCGTTAATAACTGCGCCAGAGACGGCAATGCCGTCCACACCCGTAGCCGTTATCGAGTCGATGTCATCCAAGGTTATGCCGCCAACAGCCACCACAGGCACGGTCACACGTTCATCGTGCAAACGGCGCATAATCTCGGCCAGACCTTCAAGACCCAGTGTCTTGGCAAGTTTCTCTTTGGTTGTGGTAAAGCGAAACGGACCACATCCCAAATAGTCTGCACTGCGCTGACATTGCATCAGAGCCTCGTCGGGAGTGTTGGCGGTTGCACCTATTATATATTCTTCGCCCAGAATGCGGCGGGCCTGGTCAACAGGCATGTCACAAAGACCCAGATGCACGCCATCGGCTGAAATCTCCTTCACAAGTTCCACATGGTCGTCAATGATAAGGGTGGCATCATAGCGGTCACACAACTCGCGAATCTTGCGCCCGGTTTCAATTATGTCATCAGACACAGCGTCTTTCATTCTGAGCTGAATCCATCTGCAACCGCCCTTGAGAGCCAACTCCGCTTCCTGCAACTCGGAATACAACTGTGTCTTGTGAGTGATGAACTGCAGGCGGCCCCTGTGCTCAATCTGCTCCATTTCGCCTGTTGCCTTATCCACCACAAAAAGCTTTAAGGATAGTAATTCTCTGTGAAGGCTCAAGCCTAAACGTTTCCCACTGGGAGCGTGGTATCATCTCGTTGTCTACAGCCACTGCCACTCCCTTCTCCGGCAAGTTCTGCGAAGCTACCAGTTCAGCGAGCGTGGCGCACTGTATGTCCGTTTTCTTGTTGTTGACAAATACTATCATGTTGTTTTCACAGTTTGACTTTCACTTTCTTTGCCTTTGACTCATTCCACATGCGGTCAAGAGCCGTAACCACATAAGTATATTTCTGCTTACCACCGTTGTAGGCAAGTTTCACAAAGGGGTCAGAAGTCACAGCAATAATTTTTGCAGCGTCATCGAGATTCACTTTCTCACCCTTTTCAAATCTGTACACCACAAAGCGCACCGCCCTTTGCATTTCATCCTTGGCTGTGTGCTTAAGCCACACAAGCACTGGGCCATCGTTTGTCCAAATGACCTTTGCACCTTTCACCTTCTTAGGAGCTATATCGTCCTTGAAGGGCATAGGCGGCACCAATGCCGGATATTTGTGATAGCGGCCCTGAAGAGCATCGGCAATATTACCAACATTGTTGGCAACAGCAGCAGAATACCACATGCAACTGCCACTGATGCCAGGCAAAGAACGCTGAAGCTTCATTTTCGCATCCAGCTGGTTGATGTTAGGGTTGCTCATGTCATGGGCTCTGACGGTGCGTTCCACGTCCTGGCCCACATAAAGAGGACGGGCAGCCATAAACTTGGCCCACCATCTTACGAGGGTGTCATAATCTGCCGTCTTGTGACCGATTTCCCAATATATTTGAGGTATGTTGTAATCAACCCAACCCTTGCTTGCCCACAGAAGCACGTCAGCATAAAGGTCATCATAGTTCTGCAGTCCACCAGTGTTGCTTCCAGGCACCTCGCCACCAGACCTCTGATTATGATAGATGCCAAAAGGCGACACACCGAATTTTACCCAAGGCTTGATGCGCTTAATTGTTTCGTGGAGGTCATGGATAAGTCTGCTGACATTATCGCGCCGCCAATCCTGTATTGTAGCAAAGCCCGCACCGTCTCTGCCATAGTCCTCTACATCTGGGATATCAACGCCAGGTTCAGGATAAGGATAGAAATAGTCATCGATGTGAATGCCGTCAACATCATAGCGGCTGACAATGTCACTCACCACCTCGCAGATATAGTCTCGGCATTCTCTAAATGCAGGGTTGAACAATATCAACTTGCCGTATCTGAAAAAAAGTTCGGGGTTTTTATTATAAGGATGCGACACTGCCAAATCGGTTGTCGCGGCAGTCTTTGCCCTGTAAGGATTAATCCAGGCGTGCAGTTCCATGCCCCTCTTGTGACACTCGTTGACCATCCATTGCAGGGGGTCCCAAAGCGGAGAGGGCGGGATGCCTTGACGACCCGACAGAAAACGACTCCACGGTTCAAGCGGACTCGGGTATAAGGCATCGGCCTCGGCCCTGACCTGAAAAAACACTGCATTGATGTTGCACTTCTGCAGAGCGTCAAGCTGACGAGTGAGTTCGCGCTGCATAGCATCGCGCCCCATGCCCTGAAACTGCCCATTGACACACTGTATCCAACTGCCACGAAACTCCCGTTTAAGACCCGACGTCCGAGCTGCAGCAGTCAGGCTGCCAAGCAACAGTACAACAACAGAAACAATTGAAAGATATCTGAATTTCATCTAAAAATGGTTTTAAGAATAAACTTCATGTCCGCCAGGCACAACCGCACGGCCGTTCTTACACCTGTCGCGTCTGCCAGTCAAAGACAAATTGAATACAAAATTAGCAAGAATTTGCCAGCAAACAAAGAACTATTCACCCTAATTGCACCCCCACACCCAATGGCAAATGTATAAGCACAACTCCGTAATGACGGGGACGCCCTACAGCAAGACTTTAAAAGCCCACAACAAGACAAAAACACATTCCACTAACTTAGCTGACACGTGTCCACTAAGTTAGTAGACATTTGTCCGCTAGGCTAGCTGACACCAGTCTGCTAATTAGTGGAATGAAACGAAGTCGCCTCTGGAATGAGTTTGGACGCCGCAGAGAAATCTCCTGCTGCTTTTCGGCCCGCAACGTTATGTTTCGCAACGCAACAATTTGCCCGCATCCTTGGTTCTGCACACATAAGTTAGTAACTTTGCAGTTTGAAATTCAGCGAAAAAAACGAACGCGACATGATTATTGACTTCAGCAACATTAAGGAACAGGTGCTGCCCCACTTCAAGGGCGGAGAAAAGGAATACATCGCCAAGATGCAGTCTGACGACAGTGTAAAGATTATGAAAGGTCGCCTGTCACCTGGCGCAAGCATAGGAATGCACACCCACGCCGATGACACCGAGATTATTTTCCTTACCAAAGGAAATGCTACAGTGGTCTACGACGGACAGGTTCTCCAGCTCACCGAGGGAGAGTGCCACTACTGCCCCAAGGGGCACACCCACAGCCTTGTCAACAATAGCAATTCGGACATTGAGTTCTACGCTGTAGTAGCAAAACAGTAACTAACGCACAACCGCAATACTCCCCCACCGTGAAAGGCATTATCCAAGCAAAAGGCATAAGGGTCAACAACCTCAAAGGAATTGACGTAAACATTCCGCGGGGCAAATTTGTCGTAATCACAGGACTTAGTGGCAGCGGCAAGTCAAGCCTTGCGTTTGATACGCTTTACGCTGAGGGCCAACGGCGGTATGTGGAAAGTCTGTCAAGTTACGCACGGCAGTTTTTGGGCAGGCTAAAGAAGCCAGATTGCGATTTCATCAAAGGCATACCTCCTGCCATCGCCATAGAGCAGAAAGTCACAAACCGCAACCTGCGCTCAACGGTGGGAACAACCACTGAAGTCTACGACTATCTGCGTATGCTTTTTGCCCGAGCAGGCAAAACATACTCCCCCGTCAGCGGAGAAGAGGTCAAAAGCGATACCGTCAACGATGTAGTGAATTATGTCATGGGCCTTGGCGAAGGAGAGAAGTTCACCATTGAATGCCCACTGACCGTTCCGCACGGACGCACCCTCGGCCAACAGCTGGAGATAGAGCGCATGCAAGGCCTCTCGCGCATCACCCACGACGGCGAAGTTCTCGAAATCAGCGATATCTCTCCAGAAATTGCCGCCAGCCTTGACCCTGAAAACATCAACCTGCTCATTGACAGACTGTCGGTGAAAAACGACAACGACTCAATATCAAGACTTCACGAGAGCATTGAGACTGCCTTTGAGGAGGGGGGACAGCGGTGTTGCATACGAAAGCGGGGAGAAACAACCACGCGCAACTTCAGCACCGCATTTGAACGTGACGGTATCGTTTTCGAACGTCCCACCGATGCCATGTTTTCCTTCAACTCGCCAGCCGGGGCATGTCCCGAATGCGAGGGGTTCGGAATGACTATCGGAATTGACGAGGCCCTCGTAATCCCAAACACGGCTTTGTCGGTCTGGGACGGGGCAGTACAATGCTGGCGTGGCGAGAAGATGAGCGAATGGAAGAGAGTGTTCTGCGAGAGAAACAGCCCTAAGGGGTTTCCTGTCTTTGAGCCATACTATAACCTTACCCAAAAACAGAAAGACATACTATGGCACGGTGACTCCGCTGAACGCCAGTTACCCGAAGAACAGCAAGTAAGCATTGATGCCTTTTTCCGTATGGTAAGACGCAATCAATACAAGATACAGTACAGAGTGATGCTCGCCCATTATCGCGGCAAGACCATTTGTCCGCTTTGCCACGGACGGCGACTCAAAAAAGAAGCCGAATACGTCAAGATTGACGGACATAGCATCACAGAGCTCACACGAATGTCAATATGGCAGCTCAACGACCTTTTCCAGCACATCAAGTGTGAAGACTTCGCCATTCTTGTTAACGAGATAAGAACCAGACTCCAGACCCTATCTGACGTAGGGCTGGGCTACCTGACCCTTGACAGAGCATCTAACACCCTTTCGGGCGGCGAGAGCCAACGAATCAGCCTTGCCACATCACTTAGCGGCAACCTCATGGGGTCGCTCTACATACTTGACGAGCCGAGCATAGGTCTCCATTCACGCGACACGGCAAGACTGATTGGAGTGCTTCGGAAACTGCAGCAACTGGGCAACACCGTGGTGGTGGTTGAACACGATGAGGAAATCATGCGCGCCGCAGACTATATTATTGACATCGGCCCTGAAGCGGGAATAAACGGTGGAAGAATAGTTTATGAGGGTAGCCTGTCGGAACTCAAGCACAACACCGAGAGCTACACCGTGAGATACCTTCTTGGCGAAGACACAATACCGGTGCCACTGTCAAGACGCAGCTCCAACCGCAGCATTCTCATCAAAGGTGCTCGCGCCAACAATCTGAAAGGCGTTGACACGGCCATTCCACTCAACGTGATGACTGTAGTCACAGGAGTGAGCGGCAGCGGGAAATCCTCACTGATAACAAACATTCTTTACCGTGGACTGAAACGGTATTTTGACGAAGCGTGTGACCGCCCTGGCGAATATACCGCACTGGAGGGCGACCTTGAAGCAATTAAAGGGGTAACCCTGATTGACCAAAGCGGCATAGGAACATCGTCGCGCAGCAACCCCGTGACATACATAAAAGCCTACGACCTGATACGAAAGCTGATGGCTGAACAACCCCTGGCCAGACAGTTGGACTTCACCCCTGCAACATTCTCGTTCAATGCGGAAGGCGGAAGATGCGAAAACTGCAACGGTGATGGGAAAATAAAAGTGTCTATGCAATTTATGGCCGACATCGAAATAGAGTGTGAAGAATGTCATGGGAAACGTTTTAAGAAAGACGTACTTGAAGTGACGTTTGCTGGAAAAAACATTTACGACATTCTTGATATGGAGGTTGACGAAGCCATCAACTTCTTCAACCAGAACGGTCAGGCGGCCATTGCACGTCGTATCAAGCCCCTACAAGACGTGGGGCTTGGCTACATAAAACTCGGACAAGCATCATCAACACTCTCGGGAGGCGAAAACCAACGTGTGAAGCTCGCCTCTTATCTGGCAGGAGAGAAGGCTCTGCCCACACTGTTCATCTTTGACGAACCAACCACGGGACTGCATTTCCACGACATACAGATACTGCTGCGAGCCTTTCAGGCTCTGATTGCTCATGGCCATACAGTAGTGATTATTGAACACAATCTGGATGTCATAAAATGTGCGGACCACATCATAGACCTTGGCCCCGAGGGAGGAGACGCCGGAGGATATATCATTGCAGAGGGCACACCCGAAGAAATTGTTTTAAATCCAGACAGTTACACAGCCAGATATCTGAAAGAGAAACTGCAAGAAACGCCTGCCAGCGATTCACGCACAGGCGTTTAGCATGCAGCAACAAAAATTTATTTTCCCGGCACAAACATTTTACGTCCATTCACGATATAAATTCCACGAACAGAATTTGACGAAGATTTGCGCCCGTCCAGTCCATAAATAGCGGCAGGTTGCACCGCTTTTTCCGATTCTATTCCAGCAACAGCTGTGGCATTGTTTGAAATGCTCAAAACCAAGACTGGCTCGATTGCGTCTGACTGCAGCCAAGCGCTATAGCGCGGGATGACCTCACCCACGTCACAGCGATAGAAAGCTGTCTGGCACTCCCCGTTATCAAGCACATAAGCATGGTCTTCAGACGTGACAGTATGGCGGTCATCTATACAAGCGCGTAGGAGGTTGCCCGAAAGGTCAGCCACAGACACTGAGGCTGAAGCACGCTCCATTTCAAACACAGATGCAGAGACCGAAGACGTCAGCAGCACACCCGTACCCGCAGGTATGGCAAGCCCATTGGGTATAGCAACAAGCTGCAGTTCATCATTGTCAATCTGCTTTATATACCACGCTTCCACTCCGCTTGGCACAACAGCATCAAACGGTGCGCCGAATGCGGCAATGCACGACACGTTATCAATCTGTTCGGCCGGCATCGTCTTAACCAGAACACGCGTGGGGGGTGCCTCCTTATACAAAGTGATTCTGCGACGGAACGTGTTGGCGTTCCAGCGGTCGAGCCACATGCCATCCCGCTCTATATCTACATGAATCTCGTAGGTACCCTCTGCCAATTCTGTCAGATTAACCTGATGGCGGGTAGAACCCGTAAGATCCGTATCATTGTTGCGCGGAATGCTAACTCTGTAGGTACCACTCGTATAGGCAGTCTCGCCAGTAGCCACATTGACCAGACGGTAACGCATGCAGGTCTGTAGACTGCCTTGTGTCAGATACTTCATATAGCCCGACATGCCCAGCGTCAACTGCGGCTTCAAGCCCATATTAAAGTAATAGGAAGGCACACGGTTGCCCGCATCATCTAAGAGTTTCACCGATGTAACGGTCACCCTACCTTCGTAGTTGTTAGGATATACCTCCAACAGGAAATCTTCCGGCACAGGAATATCATAGACAGCAGGATTCTTCGTCTCAATATTGTGGTTAAAACGAAGTTTCATGCGATACTTGCCTGCCTTGAGATCATGAGAGCCTGTGGTGCCCGTATAGGAAGTCATGAACCTCACGAGCCACTGGGTGGTATCCATGCGCTGTGCCACCATGTGGGCAAGATAGGCATTCGGAACCAGATAGGTCTCACCAGCCAGATTTCCTGTACCCTCCAATTCCACCTGCAACTCGCCACGGGCCTGATAACGACTAAGGTTAGATATGTTCAACAGAATGCCAGCCAACTGACTGCTGTACTGATAGGCAGGTTCCAACACTTCTGGCAATCCCACCAGCGACAGGTGAGGCTTGTTGTCAGCCTGTAGCAGCGTAACCTCGCCTTGGCTTACAATCATCGGAACGGTATTGCCATTCACCATTTGCTTCCAGTCCTCCCATACGCCCTTGTCGGCATCAAGAAGTCTGCACCCCAAAGGACGCAGATAATACGTGCCGTCTGCCAGATCGTCTATCTCATTCAGGTCCATCCTCCACCAGTCAAATTCGAAATTGTAGCTGGTATAATAGGTTGCCCAAGTCATGACGCCAGACTTTCCGAATACATGCATACACCTTCCGTCCTGCGTAAAGAGTCCGATGCCTATCTGTCCGGTATAGGCGCCTCCAGCATCCTGAGCCAGATTGCGGGCTCCCACACCCTTAATCTGCGCTGGAATGATCGACTTCACCGTCATTCCTTCACTAGCCTGGAACTGCAGTCCCTGGTCATTGTTCACCGACAGCACCACTGGTTTAGGCTGCAGCGGTTCTATCATTCCATCGTTCGGATGCACGAAGAGCGCTATCTGATTTTCGTAGTAACAGCCGTCGCTACCGTAACCTCCGCCAGCCGTCGCTGCCGTATTGATATCGAAATAGCCATTGTCCAGACCAGCCCATCCCCAGTTTACATGCACCAGTCCGTTTTCATCGTAGCCATCATATAAAAAGGCATGGTCGCCGCCCGTCATGAAGACAGGACAGCCGAGAGACAGCTCCTGATAGATAGCCTGCAGAAACTCGCCGCCCGGCAGCCTATCCTTCTCCAGTTGGCGCACACTGCAGTTGTAATAATACTGTAGGGCATTCCATAACTTGCCCTCATCACAGAGAGTTCCGTTAACACCATAGGTAGCCTGAGCCAATTTGCCCAGGTCGCGCATCAGCACGCCTACAGCCTGTCCCTGAGCTTCACTGTACCCTCCGCTGCTGTAGGAATCGAGCATATTGTCCCAGTCATAGTAATCGTATGCCATGGCACCCTCGCCCCGGATTACCCCCTCGGGTCTCATCTTAGGCCAGCGGTGGGCAAAGAGCACCTGTGCCATCGCCGTGATGGTACAGCCCGTATAGGTAGGCTTGCCACTGGTGCTGCTGCGTGGGGTATAATAGTTATAAGGATAATCCTGGCTCCACTCCGCACTGACGAGCGGTTTTACGAAGGCCTTGGGCGGCTTTATATAATAAGGTGTTACGCTTATGCTGTCCACTCTTACGGCCTCTACGGCTCGAGTATAGTCCGCCAGCAGAGCCATGAGCGGAGCTGGCATGTTTTGAGTATCAAGTGAACCTTTGTCACTATATCCCAGCACACCGCCCACACGGTCGTCTGCAGCCACTATGACGAAACCCTCGCCGTTCTGGTTGTTAAACATGTGCAGAGCAGGAGAATCGTCACTATACCGTCGGCTTTTTGCCATAAAACCATCCGAAGTCTCTGCAACGCTTACAGGTGAACTTATATATTTTCGGGCCAATTCCTTGGCTTTCGCAACATCTACAGGCCCAGCCAAGCCTACCACCGCTGGGAACAACGACAACACAATGATAAATATGTTGATAAATATGTTTTTTTTCATGTCTTCTGTATTTTTAATGGGTTATGGAATGCCGAAGGCTTTACTTCACCATCACCTTCTTTCCGTTAACAATATAAAAACCAGGCGCAGTCATGGTGTTGACCTTGCGTCCCTGCATATCAAAAATAGCCGAAATCCTTGATTTCTCGGTTTCGCTTGCCAGCTTTACACCATCAGGATCATCGCCGTCACTATCAAGAGCGAAGCCCTCTTTGCGGCCAACGCCAATGTTGTCTCGGCGCAACACGAGGTAACAATTGCCTGCCAGGTTGGTGAATGCGCCTCCATCATCGGCACCCCAATAGAATCCCACATTTGCCTGCGCCTTGTCTTCACCCAACTTATAGTAAAATACATCGTTGTCACCAAGAGCCGTGTTGCCCGTGGCGGTCAGCTCGTCGACAAGCGACCCACGCAAGCATGTCTCAACTGCGATGCCAATTGCCTCCGAATATTCAAAGGTATATGTTTCACCCTTTTTAGCCTTGAGAAGCATGGGAGTATCGGCAGCTATAGTTACGGTATCGACAGTACCGTCTGACACCTGTATCACTCCACCTTGTGCATTCACACAATAAGTTGCTACCCCCATAGGCACCTTGTAGGCACGGTCAGTGTAAAGTGTAGTCCAATCACTCTGTCCAAAAGTCAAGCTAAAAGTCTGTTTCGGGGTCTGTATATCGCATTGTGCCACGTTTTCCACCTTGTTAGTCGTGGTATTGAACAGCACTGCCACTATCTTAAATTTGCTGCGATCCCCTATCACATCATATCTACCTACATTGTTGAATGTTGTTGTATGTGTCTTCATCTCGTTGTCAGCGAACCCTCCTGGAAGGGAGTTTGCAATACCATTATACATGCCCTGCGACTCTATTGCCACATGGTTGTAGGCAACTCCCTTAACATAGTAATAACCTTGCACATAGTTTGCAGGGTCACGGTATATATCCATCTCTTCTGGCGCATCATCATATGCCTCGCTCGCATATTCGCTATAACTTGCCTGCTGTAACCAACTGTCGTTTGTCAGCCCGCTGGCAGTAAGGACATAGCCCACAGCATAGGTGTTTCCGTCCTCTGGCGTCATGCACGGTTCCACTTCAGAAGTCACACTTATGTTGTTTCCTGTTTCATCCCATTGAGCCTTTACGTCAATATTCATATAAGTAAGTTCGCACTTCTCGCTTTCATACATACTGGTGCCATCCAGACCTCCCACTTTTCCTTTGCGTGCTATCCACACAGATGGAAGTTTAGCCCCATATGCGCCTATCAGGCCTTCATATACATTGGGAGAAACAACTTTGGAGATTCCATCGGCCTTGTGTATTGACACTGCAACAACATCATCGGGGTATTTGCGCGCAAGAGCATCGGTGGCTACCATACCCACAGGACAATGCCAGCACCACATAGCTGTATAGTCTTCAACTAGAACACGTTTATGAGGCTTCTTGTTTACAGTGCAGCGGGTAATAGATGTGTATCCAACCGTAGCCTCGTTGTAACTGCCGTTCACATTAGTAACATTAAACCACAATATGGTCTTGCCCAACACGCTGCTCGGCATGATGGGAATACTAACCTGACGAGTTTCGCCGCAGGCAAGCGGAGTATCAAAAGTGAGGGTTTTGGGGGCATCAGACTGGCCGCTATCCGTGTAATAAAGAGTATAAGAAATGTTATTCACATCACAATCCCCATAATTGGTGAGTTTCACAAGTGCTACAGCCTCGGTGTCATTCAACTTCAAAAAAACATTACCGGCTGCCATGGGGGCCACAGAATTTAAAGCCCTACACCCAACTGCCCATAGCAAGCATAGCACAAATAACAGTAAGTAACGATTTTGTTTCATACGTAATAAAGATATATTAAGGTTATCAAATCTACCAAGAAGAAATATGTAATGCCTTTCATTAAGACACCTGACACACAGCCAAAGACCTTTCATGTCCGCTTTACAGCAGAAATTCAGCCGCCATCAAGTGTTGCCGAAGCGAACTTGGCTGCATCAGACGATTCTGTTTTTCTCGCAACTGGCTGTCAAGCAACTGGCACACAGTTCAATAACACAAGAATCACACACTCTCGCAAAGATACACTATTTCTGCCAATTATTATCTTATTCGTTATAAAAAAACTACAATGATTACAAGAATAACCACAATATGGCCGACTAATATACAGCTTGACTGCAAAGACAAGGCAAAAAGGATAGTGGACATGCAAAAAAGATAGTAGATATGCAAAAAGCCTCCGCCCTGCTACCACACATCAACAAATGTCTGAAATCATTTTCTGTTTTTCAAAATATTAACAAAACCAAGTACTTGTATTCTGGTAATTAGATGTATTTTTACAAAATAAAATAACAATCTGCTTTTATGCTTACAACACTAACGATACTCATCATATCAGCCGCATTCTTTGCCATCGGAAAAATCCGTTCAGACATTGTTGCTCTGTGTGCCATGATTTGCCTGCTACTCACAGGAGTGCTCACTCCACACGAAGCACTTTCTGGTTTTTCAAATCCAGTAGTAATAATGATGGCAGGACTATTTGTGGTAGGAGGAGCCATCTTCCGTACTGGTGCTGCCAAGAAGGCCAGCGCATGGATTCTTTCACTTGCAGGAGATAACGAGCTGAAATTATTTATTCTTCTTATGGTGGCCACAGCCATAATCGGAGCCTTTGTCAGTAACACTGGCACCGTGGCACTTATGATGCCCATCGTGGTAAGCCTTGCCCAGAAAGCGAACATACGCCCAAGCCGACTACTTATGCCTCTTGCCTTTGCCAGCAGTATGGGTGGTATGCTCACCTTGATCGGTACACCACCAAACCTTGTCATTCAGGAGGCTTTGGAAGAGGCTGGTCATGCGCCTTTGGGCTTTTTCAGTTTTCTGCCAGTCGGAGCTGTTTGCATAGTAGTTGGCATTTTGGTGCTTCTACCCATGAGCAAACGATTTCTCTCGGGCAAATCAAAAAAAGGTAACGACCACAAACGCAATGCAAAAACTCTGGAAGACCTCATCAGCGAATACAAGCTTAAAGACAATCTCTCCGTATTTACCGTTCCAGCCAAATCCCTAGCAAAAGGCAAAACACTCGCCCAAATAGACCTGCACAACCGTTACGGACTGACAGTATTGGAGGTTAGACGTATAAAGAAGGCGCATACCCCACTGATGAAAGAAGTGGAACAACGACTGGCAGGCCCTGACACGATGCTTGCAGACGGTGACATTGTATACATTAGCGGTGACAAGAAAAAGGCAGATGCCTTTGCTCGCGATATGCACTTGGGCAAAGCAACGGAAAAGCTGGCCTTCTACGACATTGGTATTGCGGAAATCATACTAATGCAAGAATCACGTCTTTGCGGCAAACTACTCAAAGACACAGGACTGCGCCGCCTATACAACATTAACGTGTTGGGGGTTAAGCGCGGCGACGAATACATTACAGACAACCTGCCTGGCATCACACTAAAGAAGAGTGACGTACTCCTCATACAAGGCAAGTGGCGCAACATTGCCAGAATCTCTGACGAAACAGAAGGAATTGTTGTGATGGGGCAACCACTTGAGGAGGCAGCCAAAGTAACGCTTGACTACAAAGCTCCACTTGCGGCCACAATAATGCTGCTAATGATTGGCGCAATGGTGTTTGACTTCATCCCTATTGCACCAGTCACAGCAGTTATGATAGCAGGAGTTATGATGGTTCTCACAGGGTGTCTGCGCAATGTAGAGGCTGCGTATAAAACCATCAACTGGGAAAGCATTGTACTCATTGCCGCCATGCTGCCTATGTCAGTAGCATTGGAAAAAACCGGCGTGTCAAAAGCCGTCAGTTCAATGCTAACCGATAGTCTTGGCCAAGCAAGCCCCTACGCACTGCTGGCCGGAGTCTATTTCACGACCTCGCTACTAACGATGTTTATTAGCAATACCGCCACGGCTGTGCTTATGTCACCAATAGCCATTTCTGCAGCCACCACAATGGAGCTAAGCCCCTATCCTCTGCTTTTTGCCGTAACCTTGGGGGCAAGCATGTGCTTCGCCTCGCCGTTCTCTACACCGCCTAATGCACTGGTAATGCAAGCAGGAGGATACAGATTTACTGACTACATTCGCGTGGGACTGCCATTACAGATAATCATAGGAGCAGTCATGGTAGTAATCTTGCCTTTGCTGTTCCCATTCTAACCAAAACTGGCATTAGGTCGCAAACCGCTTTCATACTATGCGTTTGCTGTATTTCGGGTGTTACAGAACACCCGTCTCCTGTCTTTAACCCAAATCGAGCGTTAGGAATTGTTGAATTTTTATTTTTTAGGAGAGCAGATGGTGCTTGTCCTTTTAGCGAATAATAGCGGGCTGTTTTGAGCTAAAAGTAAGCAACAGATACCTTATAAAATAAAAAAAAGGCAATAAGAAGTACTAAAAAAGATGGCATTTACGACCTAATGACCGATTCGGGTTTAATCCCAGACGGCTCACTATCAATCATAAAAATGCAAGCGCCTGTCCGCTCGTCCATATCTCTGAAAGACATACGGTTTCCCGCAAGCAACCCATAGTCAAGCATTATCATGCGTCGGGCGAAAGCTAAACTCGCACCCACAATATTGCTGGTTGTAAAAACCGTTTTCCTTCAAGAGGGCATTGCGGCGGTTCTGTAAGCCACCTTTACGCCAATTCTGATTCCAAAAGACAAGTTCACCTTCAACTGAAATTTTCCTTACTGCCCACTCACCAGCCACGGCAATTTGTTCAAGACTCTTCCATCTTGACGAAGCCAATGTAGTTGCAATGACAGCGAAACCGTGCTCTTTGGCATATTCTGCCGCCCGCTTCAGGCGAAACTCGAAACATCGCAAACATCTTGCTCCTCGTTCGGGCTGATTTTCAAGACCTCTCACATAATCAAGCCACTCCTGATGGTCGTATACATCTTCCACAAAAGGAATCGACAGATCGTGCAGATAATGTCGTATTTCATTACAACGATGTTCGTACTCTGACAAAGGAAAAATGTTTGAATTTGAATAGAACACAGTCGTGGCTACATCATGCTGTAGCAAAAACTCCAGAATAGCAGAGGAACACGGAGCACAGCAAGAATGCAGCAGGACTCTGCGCCCTGCTGCATCTATAAAATCAGGCAGTTCGATAGCAGACTTGCACTTCATCACGAACTACTTCTATCTTACAGTTCAGAAATAAAGACCAAAGCCGACTTTGAGTCCAACTGCACTCTTGTCGCTAAAGTCATTGAGCGACATATTGTAGTAAACAGCAGGTTCAATGCTGACATAATGGTTAATATAGAAACAATAGCCTGCCTCTATTGGAATGCGGAGATCATTATAGTTTTTGGCTTCATGGCAATATTCCAGACCTGCACCGAGGAACACTCCGTTTTGGGTAAAGTAATAACGGCCGCCCAAACCAAGCGTAATATCATCAGCGTGAGGCCTGTGACTATAACCTGCATTCGCCTTAAGCATAATGCCGTCAAACAAGAAATAACCAGCCGATGCCTCCATGCCAAAACGCAGCTTTTCAGAACTGCTGTATGACAAGCCGAGATTTGTGACTGAAGCGCCAACATACTTAGTTCCCTGTTCAAACTGTGCTTTGCCAACTACCACTCCAAAAAGGAGAACGGCCACTAATAAAATCTTTTTCATGCCTTTTTGCTTTTAATTCATGTTAAACAAACGGTTATCTGAATACAGTAAAATACCAAACCAGTATTTGCATACAAAAATACGCATTATTTTTATAAAGCAGTTCAAAAAACAAAGAAAAATAACTATTTTTGCAACAAACATACACTGCAAGGATATTCATGCATAGATTCTATTATATCATCACTCTGACCCTATCACTCCTATGGACTGGAACTTACGCCCAAATTGTCCAACCATCGCCCAAGCAAGAGTTTAGGGCCGTTTGGCTTACAACCCTTAGTGGGCTGGATTGGCCGACCTCTAAAGCAGGTAACAAATTCGGTGTCCAACGCCAGAAAGAAGAACTCTGCAACATTCTCGACAAACTTGAAGCAGCGAATTTCAATGCAGTTGTTTTGCAGGTAAGAACAAGGGCCGCTGTCATCTACCCCTCCCAAATAGAGCCTTGGGACGTCTGCCTGACAGGAAAATACGGAGTCAGTCCGGGATATGACCCATTGGCTTTTGCCATTAATGAATGCCACAAGCGGGGCATGCAACTCCACGCATGGGTCGTTGCAATTCCAGGCAACAAGTTTGCACAATCAAAAGCGCTGGGAAAATCGGCGTTAGAGAAACGGGTGCCTGACCTGTGCTTGAAAACCAATGACGCATACATGCTTAATCCCGGCATACCAGGAACAGCCGACTATCTTGCGTCACTTTGCGAGGAGATTACGAAAAATTATGACGTTGACGGCATTAGCTTGGACTATATTCGTTACCCCGAGAAAGAGGTCAAATTCAACGACCTTCAGACCTACAAAAAATATTCAGACGGGAAACAATCGCTCCAAGAATGGCGCAGAGCCAATATCTCGCGCTGTGTCAAGGCTATTCACGACAAGGTTAAAGCCATTAAACCATGGGTGGCAATCAGTTGCAGTCCTGTAGGGAAATTCCGTGATACCAAAAGATATTCATCTGGAGGTTGGAATGCTTACTACGCTGTGGCACAAGATGCCAAACTTTGGCTAAAAAAAGGCTGGATGGACATCCTAATGCCGATGATGTATTTCAAGGACAACCACTTCTTCCCTTTCGCACTTGATTGGCAAGAGGATTCGTACGGTCGTTGCATCGCAACAGGATTGGGGGTATATCTGACAGACAAAAACCAGAAAAACTGGCAACGTAATATTATAGAAAGCGAGATCGAGTTTGGCAGAACTCACGGACTCGGAGGTCAAGTATTCTTTCGCTCAAGGTTTATAACAGACAACACCAAAGGCATTTATGACAATCTAAAAAACAACATATACTACACAAAAGCTTTGCCCCCACCTCTTGCTGGCGAATCAATCCCGACACCTGCCGCGCCCATAGAAGGAAATGTCACAACAACTGAAAAAAACACTGTATTAACATGGAAAGGCAATGCCGATGACTACAGATATATTATTTACCGTAGCTACCAATATCCAGTCAACACAGAAAGCGGTGCCTGCATCTACCTGACAAACATAAGCCAAACAAACATAACAATAAACACGCCCTACCCTATGGGGCTAATGCCCTATTACGCTGTTACGGCGATAAACCGCTATGGGATGGAAAGCAAACCCATAGAACTGAATAAGCCATACCAGTTTGTAGACGTAAGCAAGTTCACCGAACTGCAAGAGTGACCATCTTTCCGCCCTCTGTTCTCCCACAGCTCCTATCAAGTCAAGCCACATGCTCATGCCACAATCTCTATTATCGCCAAGAAATGGGTATCGGCTCGCAGAGGAGTAAGGCGCATCACTCCGTCTGTCAACTTTCCAGCCACATTAAAAACAGGCTTTGGCATACCGCCACACATAGCGGCAAGTTCTTCGCTATTCTTACAATAGACAAGCCGGAACTCGGCCTTACGTCTTTCACACACCAATTCTGACAAGCGCAGAGACAGCATGCCCATCGTTCGTCTAACGTTGATTTCCACACATGGATGTACGGCAAGCTCTCCACAGTCATTGATAACCATCATGTCCACACCCAACGGCCCTACATAACGGCCGAGAAAGACATCGGCAAGAACTGTCACCAAGGCACTAATAAGTTCACGGTATAAATCATACGAAAAAAACACCTCCATCATCTTCCATAGTTGCTGCTGTGGCATCAAGATATTGCCAGCATAAGCATTGCCAGCCGTAGTATGGAACACAGACAATCCACAAAACTCTACCGCAGTTTCAGTAACGATGAATTCTAAAGCAAAATCCTGTATCTTGTTATAAAATGGCTCTACAACAAGCCCCCCTTGCCTTTCCATGCAACGCAACGCCCAGTTCAACTGTTGTACAGTTGGAACTCCGTTTACAAACCTTAACCCTCTGCCACTGCCCGACCAAAGCTCTTTCCACACAATGCGTTTCCCTGGCAAACAAAGCGCATCCTTAGAATAACACACAGTGCTTTCCCCACAAAGAGGGAAGCTTCTTGGCAAAGAAGTAGTAAGAAGTCCGAGTACATTCACGGCAGTTTCACGAGAGGAAAGCCTACGTATCATTTCCAACTGTTCGGATGACGGCAGATTTGAGAAACCACACGTTTTCAGTTTGCCGACAAGGGTGCTATCCCATCCCCACACAGGCGCATACGGATTATACGACACCTCACCTGTGGGGGTAAAGTAATCTGCAAGAGCAGCAAGATCACGCTCCATAATACGCACATTGGGAGGTGGTGTATAGCATGCACCATTATGGGATAGAGCCAAATCGTGTGAGAAATTTGTCAAAAAACATTTCATAAGCGCAAAGTTAGATTTTTCTCCAATATTTTCTCGATAACAGCATACGATTTAGGCATTTTTTTACTACTTTTGCTGACAAATCCAAAAATGCATGTAATTATGGAGAACTTCTTTCAACGTCATGCCTACCTATTAGAGCATACGGATCTTACAATGACCCGACCATTAATGAACGAGATTGATTGGAAGCATCGGTTAATCGGCATAAAAGGCCCAAGAGGCGTAGGCAAAACCACTTTCCTCCTCCAATATGCAAAAAAGAACTACAACAACTCCATTGGGCGTTGTCTGTATGTCAACATGAACAGTTTCTATTTCAGAGGACGCGGCCTTGTGGACTTTGCACAGGAATTTGTAAAGCGCGGAGGACGAGTTCTCATTATAGACCAGATTTTCAAGCAAAACGGATGGCGTGAAGAGTTATGCGAATGCTATAGGGAATTACCTATGTTGCAAATAATCTTTGCCACCACCACATTGGAAGAAACCGGTACTGAAAACGATGAGCTTTCAACCATAGCCAAGTTCTATTACCTGCACGGTTTCTCTTTTAGAGAATACATCAACCTGCAGGCAGGACTTGACATTCCACGCTTTACGTTTGATGAAATTCTGCACCACACAGAAGAAGTCCAGCGCACAATACTGATGAAAGTCAGACCTTGGATTTATCTGCAAAGCTATCTGCACCACGGCTACTACCCCATCTACATTGAGGACCACAATTTCACAGAAACACTGCTCAAGACTATAAATGCAATGATAGAGGTAGACATTTTGTTTACCAAACAGATTGATGTGAAATATGTAAGCCGCCTGAAGAAGCTGCTTTATCTTATGGTGACTAGCGGAAACGAATCACCCAACGTAAGCAACTTGGCACAAGAGATAAACACCTCGCGTGCAACAGTGATGAACTATATGAACAGCCTTGAGGAGGCACGCCTGATACACCAGATTTACAAACAAGCTTCAGACGGTCCCAAAAAGCCGACCCGAATTCTTACGCACAACACAAACATTCTTTATGCGGTTCTCAGCGGTTCGCCGTCAGATCAAGAAGTGATGGAAACATTCTTCACAAACAGTGTCTGGCGTCATCATAGGGTTGAGACAACGAGAAAGTCCAATATCTTCATCATAGATGACGACATTCAGATTTGTGTATGCGACAAGGTTTCGAAGAAACGTTTAAGACTCGACAACCTCTATTACGCACGTTACAACACAGAGATTTCACGTGACGGTGACATCCCACTTTGGATGTTTGGATTTCTTTATTGATACCAATGCCGTTCCTTAAACAATTACATATTTATTTGCATTAGTCCACACGCAAGACTAATGCATATAAATTTTTATAACACAACTGGATAATATAAAATTACCAACATAACCTTAAACAATGGCAAAAGAAAAAAAATTTATGACCTGTGACGGCAACGAAGCCGCCGCACACATTGCCTACATGTTCTCTGAGGTAGCAGCTATCTACCCCATTACACCATCCAGCCCTATGGCTGAACATGTAGATGAATGGGCATGTAAAAACAGGAAAAACCTTTTTGGCGACACTGTTGCTGTTCAGGAAATGCAATCTGAAGGCGGTGCGGCTGGTGCTGTTCACGGATCTCTTCAGGCTGGTGCACTCACTACCACATTCACAGCTTCACAGGGTCTGCTTCTCATGATACCTAACATGTACAAGATTGCCGGTGAGCTTCTGCCAACGGTATTCCATGTTTCTGCCCGTACACTTGCAACTCACTCTTTGTGTATCTTTGGTGACCACAGCGATGTCATGGCATGTCGACAGACTGGTTTTGCAATGCTTTGCGAGGGTTCTGTACAAGAGGTAATGGATCTTTCCGCAGTCGCCCACCTAGCAGCAATAAAAGGGCGCGTTCCCTTCATCAATTTCTTTGACGGATTCCGCACCTCCCATGAATATCAGAAGATTGAAGTAATGGACCAAGAAGACCTTCGTCCTCTTCTTGACACCAAAGCTCTCTCCGAGTTCCGTAGCCGCGCCTTGACCCCTGAGCATCCAGAAGCAAAAGGTATGGCCGAAAATCCGGAAACATTCTTCGCCCACCGCGAAAGCTGCAACCCATACTACGATGCCATACCTGAAATAGTAGAACAATATATGGCAGAGGTCAGCAAGATTTGCGGTCGTGAATACAAGCTATTCTCCTACTATGGTGCAGAAGATGCTGACCGCATAATCATTCTGATGGGGTCTGCAAGTGAAGCTGCACGAGAAGCCATAGACTATCTCACTTCAAAAGGCGAAAAAGTAGGTATGGTAAGTGTTCACCTCTACCGTCCGTTCTCAGTGAAACACCTTCTTGCTGCAGTGCCTAAAACAGTCAAGAAAATTGCCGTACTTGACAGGACAAAAGAACCAGGAGCAAGCGGCGAACCTCTCTATCTCGATGTTAAAGATGCATTCTACGGCACAGAAAACGCACCACTAATAGTAGGCGGCCGTTATGGTCTTGGCTCAAGCGACACAACTCCGACTATGATTAAGTCGGTTTATGACAACCTCAACCTGCCTGAACCCAAAAACCATTTTACACTGGGCATCGTTGACGATGTAACCTACACCTCTCTCCCACTTGAAAAGGAGATGGCCCTTGGAGGCGAAGGAATCTTTGAAGCAAAGTTCTTCGGACTTGGTGCCGATGGTACAGTGGGTGCAAACAAGAACTCGGTAAAAATCATCGGAGACAACACCGACAAATACTGTCAGGCCTACTTCTCCTACGACTCAAAGAAGTCAGGCGGTTTCACCTGTTCACATCTGCGCTTTGGTGACACTCCCATTCGTTCTACCTATCAGATAAAGACCCCAAATTTTGTGGCTTGCCACGTGCAGGCATACCTTCACATGTATGACGTGCT
>ENA-ORPK01001104-ORPK01001104.1-human-gut-metagenome-genome-assembly--contig:-NODE-1104-length-22728-cov-12.904468_pt1 | contig 22728 bp, 17 predicted proteins | sample MGYA00242139_ERZ509068 | MGnify/ENA primary metagenome ERZ509068 (study PRJEB26280, sample SAMEA2338687) | human gut metagenome | biome: human gut; feature: human-associated habitat; material: faeces... | reverse complement strand
GTTCCGTTTCGACGCTCCGCTCGATATGCGCATGAACAAACGTGCGGGCATGACGGCGGCCGACATCGTAAACACATATAGCGAAGAGCAGTTGGCCGACGTGTTCTACCTGTACGGCGAACTGAAAAACGCGCGACGCATTGCCGCCACGCTGGCCAAGGCACGCACACAAAACGCCATTGCCACCACCACCGACTTTATGAAAGCCGTAGAACCTCTGTTCCGCCGCGAGCGCGAAAAGAAAGATATGGCCAAGCTGTTTCAGGCCCTGCGCATTGAGGTAAACCACGAGATGGATGCCCTAAAGCAGATGCTCACCGCTGCCACCGAACTGCTGGACAAGGGCGGCCGACTATCGGTCATCACCTATCACTCACTGGAAGACCGCATGGTGAAAAACATTATGAAAACAGGCAACTGTGCGGGCAAGGCCGAGGAAGACTTCTTCGGTCGTGTGAGTTCGCCCTACCGCCTCATCAACAACAAGGTGATTGTACCCTCTGACGAAGAACAGGAAAAGAACCCACGTAGCCGAAGCGCAAAACTAAGAATTGCAGAGAAGAAATGAAACACAAAGACCCCACATCGCACCCCGACCCACAGATTGAAGCTTTGCTGAAAGCCGCCTTGGCCGATGCCCCCACCCAGGACAGCGGAAGGGAAAGCCATGCACCTGCCCAAAGCAAGAAGAAAGAAGACAAAGACAAGGCAACAGAGGAACATAACGACAAAACAGAACAAAGAAAAGACAATAGAGAGGGAAACCCCAAAGAAGATAAAAAGGAGGATAAGAAGGAGAACAAGAAAGATAAGAAGCGTAAGAAGAACAACGACAACAACGACTCCGACAACAATACCGACAACGATACTGACGACAAACGCGAAGAAGGCAAGTCGCTGGCCGACGTTATTCGCGAGCGCGCCAACGAGGTAGAGCGCCGACCACTGGGTTCGCTCACCCTTAAAAGCATTGTGGGTGGCGACATCTTGGCCACCACAGCCGTAAGAAAACAGATTGGCGTAATCATGCTCATCGTGCTTTTCATGCTGGTTTACATCTCTGACCGATATAGCTGCCAACAAAGCTTGATACAAATTGACAAACTGAACGAAGAGCTGAACGATGCCAAGGCCAAAGCCCTATCAAGCGGCAGTAAGCTGACAGAGAAGAGCCGTGAGAGCCGCGTGCTCGAGATGCTGCAAGCCTATAAAGACAGCACGCTGCACATCTCTACACAGCCTCCATACATTATCAACATTCCTGAACAATAGTAAACACGCACCAAGATAATGAGTAGTACAAAATTTGACCATAAGAAAACGCCTTTGCGCTTTTCGTGCCTTGTTATCATCATGATGGCCGTAACGCTGGCCATGCTGGGCAAGGCACTATATATGATGACGGCCGAGCGCAAATTCTGGCTCGACGTGTCAGAGCGTGTGAAGCTCGACAGCACCGCCATCACACCTACACGCGGCAATATATTGAGCTGCGATGGAAAGCTCATGGCATCGTCGCTGCCCGAATTTGAGATATTTATGGACTTTAAGACGCTGCACGATGCGGGCACCGACACGCTATGGAGAGAGAACATTGACGCTATAGCCACGGGGCTGAACAACATCTTCCCCGAACGCTCGGCACACGACTTTAAAACATATCTTGAAGAAGGACGCGCCAAACAAAGCCGATACTGGCCCATCTGGCCCAAACGTATCGACTATAACACGCTGTGCGACGTGAGAGCGCTACCCGTGTTCAACATTAAAAGCAAGTATCGCAGCGGCTTTATCTTTAAAGAATATAATGCTCGAAAGCACCCCTACGGCTCGCTGGCACTGCGCACCATTGGCGACCTCTTCGGAAAGAAAGACTCGGCCATCTGTGGCATCGAGCTCTCCTTCGACCGCGAGCTGCGCGGCATTGATGGCGTGAAGCACCGCCGAAAGATATTGAACAAGTATCTCGACATTATCGACACGCCACCCACCGACGGTTTAGATGTGGTAACCACCATCGATGTAGGCATACAAGACCTGGCCGAGCGCGCCTTGGTGCAAGAACTGAAAGAACCTGATGTGCATGGCGACGTGGGCGTGGCCATTGTGATGGAGGTGGCCACGGGCGACATTAAAGCCATTGTAAACATGGAGAAATGTGGCGACGGCGAGTATCGCGAGCGTAAAAACCACGCCGTGAGCGACCTGATGGAGCCAGGCTCGGTATTTAAAACGGCCAGCATCATGGTGGCACTTGACGATGGCGTGGTCGACACCACGGCACGTGTAGAGACCGCTGGCGGCGTGTGGCCCATGTATGGCCGCGAGATGAAAGACCACAACTGGCGACGCGGCGGATATGGCATGATGACACTGCCAAAGACATTGTGGGTAAGCTCGAACATTGGCGTGAGCCGTATCATCGACGACCACTATCACAACTGCCCCGAAAAATATGTTCAGGGCATTCACCGTCTTGGACTGGCCGACGACTTGCATCTGCCACTTGCAGGTTCATCGCCTGCAAGAATACGATACCCTAAAAAAGACAAGCGTGGCAAACAGTACATCAATTGGAGCAAGACCACATTGCCATGGATGAGTATAGGCTATGAGACTCAGGTGCCGCCTATATCTACCCTGACGTTCTACAACGCCATTGCCAACGGAGGCAAGATGATGCGCCCGAGGTTTGTCAAGGAAGTGCGCAAGGACGGCGAGACGGTGATGACATTCCCGCCAGTAGTGATGCGCGAGCATATTGCAAAGGAATCTACGATAAAGAAGATAACACGCATACTTGAACAGGTGGTAAGCGTGGGACTCGGCAAGAAAGCCGGCTCGCCTTCATTCCTTGTTGCCGGCAAAACCGGAACGGCTCAGATCTCGAAGGGTGCAGCCGGATACAAGAGCGGACAGATGAACTACCTGCTATCGTTTGCAGGATTCTTCCCCGCCTACGAGCCACGCTACAGTTGCATAGTATGCCTACAGAAGTCGGGACTCCCGGCATCGGGCGGCGGTATGAGTGGCGTTGTGTTCCACGATATTGCAGAAGGCATTATGGCACAAAGCCTGAAACTTGAAGCTTCCGACGCACGCGACTCGCTGTCGGTGATGATGCCCGACGTGAAGAGCGGTAATATCCTGGCAGCCGATTACGTTCTGTCGCACCTCGGATTCAAGACACGCGCCGACTGGGACGGCTCGTATGCTGACGGCAACCCGATATGGGGACACGCCAGCGAGTCGGGCAACACCGTATCATTGCAACGCGAACCGCTCGGCGATAGCACTCTGATGCCCGACGTACACGGTATGGGAGCACGCGACGCTGTATTTCTTATTGAAGGCCGTGGCGTCAAAGTGAAACTGGTGGGACGAGGCCGAGTGGTAGAACAGAGCATCGGCGCTGGTGAGAAGATAAAAAAGAACATGACGTGCATAATAAAGCTGTCATAGTCATACATAACGCGTAAATTCGCATATTAAACAAAAAACAGATATATGAAACTCAAGGAATTGCTCAAGGAAATCCCCGTCGTCGACATCATCGGTAGCGACGAGGTGGAAATAACCGGAGTGAACATTGATTCGCGCCGCATAAAAGAGGGACATATCTTCGTGGCAATGAAAGGCACGCAGGTAGACGGACACAAGTTCATACCGAAAGCTATAGAACTGGGGGCTAAGGCAGTGCTCTGCGAGGACATGCCTGCCGACAAGGCAGAAGGCGTGACATACGTTCAGGTGGCATCGACAGAGGACGCTGTAGGCAAGGTAGCCACCACATTCCACGGCAATCCGTCGACCAAGCTGAAACTCGTCGGCGTGACCGGTACAAACGGAAAGACTACAATCGCCACCTTATTATATAATATGTTCACCAAGATGGGACACAAGTGCGGACTCCTGTCGACCGTGTGCAACTATATCGTGGACGAGGCAGTACCTGCCGACCATACCACCCCCGACCCTATCGCACTCAACGAACTGCTCGACCGTATGGTAAAAGCAGGTTGCGAGTATGCCTTCATGGAGTGCTCGTCGCACGCCATTGCACAGAAGCGCATCGGCGGTCTGACCTTTGCTGGTGGCATATTCACCAACCTCACACGCGACCATCTCGACTATCACAAGACATTCGAGAACTATCGCAATGCCAAGAAGGCATTCTTCGACGGTCTGCCCAAGACTGCATTCGCCATAACAAATGCCGACGACAAGAACGGTATGATAATGGTGCAGAACACCAAAGCCACAGTAAAGACATATTCCATACGTTCGGTGGCCGACTTCAAGGCACGCATCATAGAGTGTCATTTCGAGGGAATGTATCTCGAAATGGACGGTCACGAGGTAGGCGTACAATTTATCGGCAAGTTCAACGTGAGCAACCTGCTCGCAGTATATGGCACTGCCGTAATGCTCGGCAAGAATCCGGAGGATGTGCTCGTAGTGATGAGCACGCTGCACAGCGTAAATGGTCGTCTGGACCCGATACAATCACCCGAAGGCTATACAGCCGTGGTAGACTATGCCCACACACCCGACGCACTGGAGAACGTGCTCAACGCCATCCATGAGGTGCTTGACGGCAAGGGACATGTCATCACCGTATGCGGTGCCGGCGGCAACCGCGACAAGGGCAAACGACCACTCATGGCTCAGGAGGCAGTAAAACAGAGCGACCGCGTTATCATAACCAGCGACAACCCTCGCTTTGAAGAACCGCAGGCCATCATCAACGACATGCTGGCAGGTCTCGACAAGCAACAGATGAAAAAGGTTATCAGCATCGTCGACCGCCGCGAGGCTATACGCACAGCCTGCATGATGGCCGAAAAGGGCGACGTCGTTCTCATCGCCGGCAAGGGACACGAAAACTATCAGGACGTGCAGGGTGTGAAACACCACTTTGACGACCATGAGGTAGTAAGAGAGTGTTTTTGAATTGTTGCGGCAACACCGCAATAATTCGAAACTCAAAATTCAAAACTCAAAATTCATAAAATGTTATACTATCTTTTCAGATTTCTCGAACAATATGGCATCAGTGGTGCACATATGTGGGGATACATATCATTCCGCTCACTGCTGGCACTCATCCTGTCGCTTGTAATATCGGCTTGGTTCGGCGAGAAATTCATCAAGTATCTCAAGAGAAAACAAATAACCGAGACTCAGCGCGACGCATCCATCGACCCGTTCGGCGTAAAGAAAATCGGTGTACCGTCGATGGGTGGCATCATCATCATCGTGTCGATACTTGTTCCGGTACTGTTGCTCGGACGTCTGCGCAACATATATCTTATCCTGATGATTGTCACCACCATATGGCTCGGATTCCTTGGTGGCATGGACGACTTCATCAAGATATTCCGCCATAACAAGGAAGGACTGAAAGGCCGCTACAAGATTGTTGGCCAGATAGGCATCGGACTCATCGTAGGACTCGTGCTATGGGCGTCGCCCGACGTGAAGATGAACGAGAACCTGATGTACGAGAAGCAAGGACAGGAAGTGGTAGTAAAACACAGGGCTGAAGCACGCAAGTCGCTCAAGACCACCATACCTTTCGTCAAGGGCCATAATCTCGACTACTCGCGCATCACAAGCGTGTTTGGCGAGCATCGCGTGGCAGCCGGATGGATATTGTTCGTCATTATGACCATCATCGTAGTGACAGCCGTGAGCAACGGTGCCAACCTTAACGACGGCATGGACGGCATGTGTGCCGGAAACTCCGCAATAATAGGTGTGGCACTGGGTATACTGGCATACGTCAGTTCGCACATAGAATACGCCAGCTACCTCAACATAATGTACATACCCGACTCGCAAGAGCTTGTGGTGTTCCTGTGTGCATTCGTAGGCGCTCTCATCGGATTTCTGTGGTACAACGCCTATCCGGCACAGGTATTCATGGGCGACACGGGATCGCTCACAATCGGAGGAATCATAGCAGTAACAGCAATCATCATACACAAGGAGCTGATGCTGCCCATACTCTGCGGCATATTCTTCGTAGAGAGCCTCAGCGTGATTCTGCAGGTGTACTACTACAAGCTCGGCAAGCGTCGCGGCGTAAAGCAGCGTATATTCAAGCGCACGCCGATACACGACAACTTCCGCACACAGCAGTCGCAACTCGACCCTGAGTGCCGATATCTCATAACAAAACCCAAGGGAGCCATACACGAGTCGAAGATAACCATCCGATTCTGGATTACAACAATCATACTCGCAGCTCTCACCATCATAACATTAAAAATTAGATAAGTCGATTCAGATGAAAAGAATAGTAATTCTTGGTGCCGGCGAAAGTGGAGCCGGTGCCGCAGTATTGGCCAAGAAGGAAGGTTTCGACGTGTTCGTAAGCGACATGTCGGCCATAAAGGATAAATACAAGAAACTGCTCGACGACCACGCCATCGACTGGGAAGAAAAGCAGCATACAGAAGAGAAGATTCTCTCGGCCGACGAGATTATCAAAAGCCCAGGCATACCCAACGAGGCTCCTATGGTGAAGAAAGCCATAGACAAAGGCATACACATCATCAGCGAGATTGAGTTTGCAGGACGATACACCAACTCGAAGATGATATGCATCACCGGTTCAAACGGCAAGACGACAACCACATCGCTCATCTACCACATATTCAAGATGGCTGGCTACGATGCCGGACTGGCTGGCAACATAGGACGCTCACTGGCACTGCAAGTGGCTGAGGAACCGCACGAGTACTACATAATCGAGCTCAGTTCGTTCCAGCTCGACAACATGTACGACTTCCATGCCAACATCGCCATTCTGCTCAACATCACGCCCGACCATCTCGACCGCTACGACTTCTGCATGCAGAACTATGTCGACGCCAAGATGCGCATCATTCAGAACCAGACATCCGACGACTCGTTCATCTACTGGAACGACGACCCTGTCATCAAGCGCGAACTCGAGAAGTACGACATCAAGGCCATACAGTATCCCTTCTCTGAGCTCAAGGAGAAAGGCTCTATAGGATATATCGAGGACGGCACATACACCATCGAGAAGCCAACTCCGTTCAACATGGAACAGGAGGAGCTCTCGCTCACAGGCAAGCACAACGTCTACAACTCACTTGCGGCAGGAATTGCCAGCAACATCAGCGGTATCAAGAAGGACATTATACGTCAGAGCCTCGGCGACTTCCCTGGCGTTGAACACCGCCTGGAGAAAGTGTGCAAGGTGGGAGGCGTGCAGTATGTCAACGACTCGAAGGCCACCAACGTCGACGCATGCTGGTATGCGCTCGAAAGCATGAAGACCCCTACCGTGCTCATCATCGGTGGCAAGGACAAGGGCAACGACTACAACGAGATAAAGGAACTCGTACAGAAGAAGTGTCGCGCACTCGTATTCCTCGGTGCCGACAACACCAAGTTGCACAAATTCTTCGGCGAGATGGGCATAACCATACGCGACACTCACTCAATGAAGGACTGTGTCGAAGCTTGCTACGAACTGGCACAACCAGGCGACACCGTACTGCTCAGCCCGTGCTGCGCCAGCTTCGACCTGTTCAAGAACATGGAGGACCGCGGCGAACAGTTCAAGACATTAGTTAGAAGTCTGTAATAACAGCATATGAACAAGATATTAGGCAACATATTCAAAGGTGACAAGGTGATATGGATGGTTTTCTTCTTCCTTTGCATCGTCAGTGTCATCGAAGTATACTCGGCATCGGCACAGCTTACATACAAGACAGCCGACTATGTAACGCCTATGATCAAGCACATCGGACTGCTAGCAGTAGGCATCGGTTGCACGATTGTAACGCTCAATATCAACTGCCGATACTTCAAGGGACTCATCAAGCTATTACTGGCAGCGTCGTTTGTGTTGCTTATCGTAGTTTACTTCATAGGAGCATCAACCAATGGAGCGCAGCGATGGATACCTATTTTCGGAATACAATTCCAGCCATCCGAGTTAGCCAAAGGCTCACTGGTGCTTGCCACTGCACAGATACTAAGCGTAATGCAGACCGACAAGGGTGCCGATCCTAAAGCTTTCAGCTTCATACTCAGTGTTTGCGCTCTGATCGTGCCGCTCATCATGCTTGAGAATCTCTCGACAGCAATACTGCTATGCATAGTCATATTCATGATGATGCTTATCGGACGCGTGCCCATACGACAGTTGGGCAAACTGATGGGAGTTGTACTCCTGGCAGTGGCATTGCTCGTGGGCATGATCATGACATTCGGCAAGGACAATTCAGAAGAACAACCTGGCAAGCAACTCACCGAGCAAATGACAGCCAAGAACGAGCCTGACGACAAGTCGGTGGTCGAAAAGGTATTCCACCGATTCGACACGTGGAAGGCACGTATCGACAAGTTCATGAGCCATAAGCAGATAACACCCAAAGAGGTCGATCTCGACAAGGACGCGCAGGTGGCACACGCCAATATTGCCATAGCCTCATCAAACATTGTAGGCAAAGGACCTGGCAACTCCGAGGAATGCAACTTCATACCACAGGCCTACTCCGACTTCATCTATGCCATCATCATCGAAGAAATGGGCGTAGAAGGAGCTTTCTTCGTGGTGATGCTGTATATTATCCTGCTGTTCCGAACAGGCCGAATAGCCAGCAAATGCGAGAACAACTTCCCAGCACTGCTCGCTATGGGACTCGCCCTGCTGCTCGTCACACAGGCACTGTTCAACATGTGCGTGGCAGTGGGACTGGCACCAGTTACGGGACAGCCCCTACCACTCATAAGCAAAGGAGGAACATCGACACTTATCAACTGTGTCTACATAGGCGTCATACTAAGCATCAGCCGTTCGGCACGCCGAAAGATGGAGATAGTCAATGTGACCGATACACAAGAGGAAGATAAAACCGATACAGAAGAATAAAAAAAGCACAATAATCGGCTTTATCAGAAAAAATGATTAATTTTGTGATTTGAAAAAAACACAATACAAATGGAAAAAGAATTAAGAGTCATCGTAAGCGGAGGCGGCACTGGCGGACATATATTCCCAGCCGTGTCAATAGCCAACGCAATAAAGGCGAAACGTCCCGATGCAAAGATACTTTTTGTCGGAGCGCTCGGAAGAATGGAGATGCAGCGCGTGCCTGCAGCCGGATACGAGATTATCGGACTGCCCGTACGTGGGTTCAAGCGACCATTGTGGTCGCCGTCGAATATAGGGGTGGCTCTCGATTTCCTCAAGGCCAAGCGCCTGGTAAAGAAGACAATTCGTGAATTCGCACCCGATGTTGCTGTGGGAGTAGGCGGATATGCCAGCGCTGCAACACTCGACGCAGCCAGCCAGATGGGCATACCAACACTCATTCAGGAGCAGAACTCATACGCCGGTGTCTCAAACAAGCACCTTGCCAACAAGGCAGCAAAGATATGCGTGGCATACGAAGGTATGGAGCGATTCTTCCCAGCCGATAGAATCATCAACACGGGCAACCCTGTCAGACAGTCGCTCATAGAGACAACAATGACACACGAAGAAGCCGTACGCAGCTTCGGGCTCGACCCCAAGAAGAAGACCGTACTGCTTGTAGGCGGAAGCCTTGGAGCACGCACCGTCAATGAGAGTGTAATGATGCACCTCGACCTCGTGGAGAAGAGCGGAGTACAATTCATCTGGCAGACAGGTAAGTTCTATAGCGCTGCCGTGGCAGAACGTCTTAAGGACTACCGCGCGCTGCCTATGCTCAAGGTAATGGACTTCATCAGCGACATGGGAGCTGCATATAAAGCCGCCGACCTCGTGATAAGCCGTGCCGGTGCAAGCTCGATAAGCGAATTCTGCCTCATAGGCAAGCCGGTAATACTCGTGCCGTCGCCCAACGTGGCTGAAGACCATCAGACCAAGAACGCAATGGCACTCGTCAATCGTAACGCAGCAATACTTGTAAGAGATGCTGACGCGCCAGAGTCGCTGCTACAGCTTGCGGTCAGCACTGTGACCGACGACGAGCAACTGGCACAACTCTCCGAAAACATAAAGAAACTGGGCAAGCCGAACTCTGCCGACGTTATAGCCGACGAAGTTCTGCGTCTTGCCGGAAAATAAAACGACAAAATGGAAATCAAAGATATAAAAGCCGTATATTTCGTAGGCGCCGGTGGCATTGGCATGAGTGCCATAGCGCGTTATTTCATACGTAAGGGCCTTGTTGTGGCAGGCTACGACAAGACACCCTCTGCCCTCACACACCAGCTGGAGCGCGAGGGCATGCTTATACACTATGAAGAAAACGTTGACGAAATACCGCACGCTTGCCGCGACCCAAAGTCGTGTCTCGTCGTGTATACACCGGCCATACCTGCCGAACACAAAGAGCTGATATACTTCCGCAATGGAGGATTCACCATAGAAAAGCGTGCCCAGGTGCTCGGGACACTCACACGTACACACAAGGGACTCTGTGTGGCAGGCACACACGGCAAGACCTCAACGTCTACCATGTGCGCACATATCATGCACCAGAGCCATCTTGACTGCAACGCATTCCTGGGAGGAATTTCAAAAAACTACAGCACAAACTACATTCTTTCCGACCAAAGTGACTATGTAGTGATAGAAGCAGATGAGTTTGACCGCTCTTTCCATTGGCTTCGCCCTTGGATGAGCGTCATTACATCAACCGACCCCGACCATCTTGACATCTACGGCACCAAAGAGGCATATCTTGAGAGCTTCCGCCACTATACCACACTCATCCAGCCGGGCGGTGCACTCATCATCCACAAGAATCTGGAGATGAAGCAGGACGTTCAGCCTGGAGTAAAGGTGTATGAGTATAGCCTCGACGAGGGCGACTTTCACGCCGAAAACATCGTCATTGACAACGGTGAGATAAAGTTCGACTTCATATCACCCATCGAGAATGTGAAAAATGTGGAACTCGGACAGCCCGTTCCCATCAACATCGAGAACGGTGTGGCAGCAATGGCAATGGCACAGCTCAACGGATGCAACGCCGAAGAACTGAAGTACGGCATGAAGACATACCACGGAGTAGACCGACGTTTCGACTTCAAAATCAAGAACGACCGCCACGTACTTCTCTCCGACTATGCCCACCATCCAAAGGAGATATACCAGAGCGCCAAGAGCATACGCCAGCTGTACAAGAACCGTAAGATTACGGCAATCTTCCAGCCGCATCTTTATACACGCACACGCGATTTCTATCGCGATTTTGCCGATGCGCTGAGCCAGCTCGACGAGGTGATTCTCACCGAGATATACCCCGCACGCGAGCAGCCTATCGAAGGCGTAACATCACAGCTGATATACGACAACCTCAAGCCTGGCGTGGAGAAGAGTATAATAAACAAGGACAGTGTACTCGACCTCGTGAAGAGCCGTGACTTCGACGTGCTTGTCATTCTCGGAGCAGGCGACCTCGACAACTACGTGCCACAGATAGCCAAGATCATTGAGGCACGCGATGCAGCCAAGGCATAATCCACCAAAGAGTGAACAAACACTAAATACGGACAAAGCAACTATCATACAAGTGAAACCATCATGGAGTAAAAGACTGTTTATAGCGAGCGACATACTGCTTGCCATATACCTCGTGTTCGTCTTTACGTCATTCGACCGTAAAAACGAGTCCAAGACAATGTGCTCCAAGGTGAACATAGAGATTGCCGACGATGCCACAAGCGGATTTATAGACACCAAGGTGATAAAGCAACGGTTGCAGAAAGCCGGTGTCTATCCTATCGGCAAGCGCATGAACACCATAAATGCAAGAGCCATCGAGGATATGTTGCGCACCAGTCCGTTTGTCAAGACCGCTGAGTGTCATAAGACAGAAGGCGGAACGGTATATATATCAGTCACACAGCGTATGCCCGTCATACGCATCAAAGCCGACAACGGCGATGACTACTATGTCGACGACAACGACTGCATCATGCCGCGCAGCAACTACACAAGCGATCTCATCATCGCCACCGGAAGCATAAGCCGACGCTATGCCACCACATGCCTGTCGCCACTGGGCAAGACAATCATGCAGAACGACCTGTGGAAGAATCAGGTAGAACAAATCAACATACTGCCCGACCAAAGCGTGGAGATAGTACCGAGAATAGGCAACCACATTGTACTTCTCGGCAAAATGCCCGATGACATCGACCGCAAGAAACGCGAAAAGGCCATCGCTGAGTTCTTCAACTATAAGATGGAACGTCTTGAGAAGTTCTACCGCTTTGGACTCTCTGAAGTAGGCTGGAACAAATATTCGTATATCAACATCGAATTTGACAACCAGATCATATGCCGCAAATGTAAATCGGAACGAGTAGATCGTACAGCAGAACCGACACCAGCACCGGTGCCAGCCAACAGCCAAGAAGCAGCAACACCAGCTGTACCTTCTGAAGGCACAGCCACAGCTAACGTACCGGCAACAACAGAGAATAGCAACGCTACAAATACCGAAAAGAAGGCAAAAAGCGACGCTACGCATAACGACGTATCGGCTAACAAAACAGCAAAGACTGAAAAGACAGCAGAAAAGACGACTGAAAAAAAAAAGTCAGCCGACAACAAAAAGAAAAAGTCAAGTAATTAATTGTAATAATAAATATAACGTATGGCAAAGGATTTTATAGTAGCTATTGAGCTCGGGTCATCCAAAATGACCGGCATTGCAGGGCGGAAAAACCCCGATGGCAGCATTACTGTTCTTGCTGTTGCTTCAGAAGACTCCACCTCGTACATACGCAAAGGTGTTGTCTACAACATCGACAAGACAGCACAAGGATTGAGCAATATCATCTCGAAACTCAAGAATACACTTCAAACAGATATAACCCAGGTATATGTAGGTATAGGCGGACAAAGCATACGCAGCGTCAAGAACGTCATAATCAAGGACCTTCCCCTCGACGCCATCGTATCGCAGGATATGGTCAACGAACTCATGGATGCCAACCGCAACATGACATATCCCGACTACGAAATTCAGGACGCTATAACCGAGGAATACAAGGTTGATGCGCAATACCAGAACGACCCCGTCGGCATCCAGGCCATCCGACTTGAGGGCAACTTCCTCAACATACTGTGGCGCCGTTCATTCTATCGCAGCCTCAGCAAGAGCTTCGACAACGCAGGCATAGCCATTGCCGAGACCTACCTGGCTCCTGTAGCTATGGGCGAGTGCGTTCTGACCGAAGCCGAGAAGCGAGCAGGATGCGTACTGGTCGACCTTGGAGCCGAAACCACAACAGTGTCGGTATACTATCGTGACAAGCTACGCAACATCGCCGTCATACCTCTTGGCAACAACAACATCACCAAAGACCTTGAGTCGTTGCAGATGGATGAGGTAGAGGCTGAGACAATGAAGCGCAAGTACGGTTCGGCATATACAGAGGTGCAGGACATCGACCCCAACATGACATGGCCGATAGACAACAGCCGCTCTGTAAGCACCCGCAAGTTTATTGAAGTGGTCGAGGCACGTATGCTCGAAATCATCGAGAACGTACGCAATCTCATCCCTGCAGAATATATGGACAAGCTGCTCGGCGGCATCGTGCTCACTGGTGGTGGCTCTAACATGCGCAATATCGAGAAGGCGTTCCGTAAGGCCATCAACATTGAGAAGGTGCGCGTAGCCAAGTTTGTCAACATAAACATCAACACCAAGGACTCTAAGCCCACACTTGCCACCAACGGCACTATGAACACCATACTGAGTCTGTTGGCAAAGGGCGACATGAACTGTGCCGGACACGCTTTCAACGACTCGCTGTTCAACGAAGAGCAGCTTGCTGCCACAAGCCAGACTGCTACAGCTACTACAGCTCAGCCTACTGCCGAGCAGATTAAAGCTGCCGAGGAAGAACGAATCGCTGCCGAGAAGAAGGCAGAAGAGGAGCGTCTCGCTGCCGAGGCAAAAGCCGAGGAAGAGCGCAAGGCTGCCGAAAAGAAGGAGAAGTCAATAATGCAACGATTCTTCGGATCGCTCAAGCAGTTCGGACGTTCACTCGTTGAGCCAGAACCAGGATCTAATGATTAAATCTTAAATAACTGATAACTCACATGCCAGACAACAATATCAATCCGATGGTGGACTTCTGTACACCAGACAAAGAGACAAAGAACACTATCATCAAGGTGATAGGTGTAGGTGGCGGCGGCGGCAATGCCGTCAACCACATGTATCGTGAGGGCATACACGACGTATCGTTTGTGCTCTGCAACACCGACAATCAGGCACTCAACGATTCGCCTGTACCTGTACTCTTGCAGCTCGGTACCGAAGGTCTTGGAGCCGGCAACAAGCCAGCCAAGGCACGCCAGGCAGCCGAGGAGAGTCTCGACTCAATCAAGCAGATGCTGAGCGACGGCACCAAGATGACATTCATCACTGCCGGAATGGGTGGCGGAACTGGAACTGGTGCCGCTCCAGTCATTGCTCGTGTCAGCAAGGAGCTGGGCATACTCACCGTAGGTATCGTGACCATTCCGTTCCGTTTTGAAGGCAAGCGCAAGATCGACCAGGCTCTCGACGGTGTCGAGGAGATGGCAAAGCACGTCGACGCATTGCTCGTAATCAACAACGAGCGCCTTCGCGAGATATACCCCGAACTTACCGTACTCGACGCTTTCGGCAAAGCCGACGACACACTGAGCGTTGCAGCCAAGTCAATTGCCGAGATCATCACCAACCACGGACTCATCAACCTTGACTTCAACGATGTCAAGACCGTTCTCAAGGACGGTGGCGTAGCTATCATGTCAACAGGCTACGGCGAGGGCGAGGGCCGTGTCAAGCAGGCTATCGAGGATGCACTCAATTCGCCGTTGCTCAACGACAACGACGTATTCAACGCCAAGAAGATTCTTCTCAGCATCAACTTCTGCAAGGACAGCACAACAAGCGACAACGGCAACAACGGTCTTATGATGGAGGAGATGAACGAAGTGAACGATTTCATGGAGCGCTTCGGTTCCGACTTCGAGATAAAGTGGGGTATCGGACTCGACCCCGACCTTGGCAAGAAGGTGAAGGTAACAATCCTTGCTACCGGTTTCGGCATCGAGAACGTCGACGGAATGAACATCCACATCAGAAAGCAGACACAGGACGACCTCGACCGTCAGGCCCGCGAGCAGGAACATGCCGACGATCTGGCCATACGCCGTGGCAAGTACTATCCCGAGGACAAGAACCAGCTTCTCACCAAGCGCCGTCCGCAGGTGTTCATCTTCCGTCCCGAAGACCTCGACAATGAGGAAGTAATCCTTGCTGTAGAGAACACACCTACCTACAAGCGCACACAGCAGATGGTCAAGGAACTGCGCCGTCGCATCGTCGACGAGAACGAATCTGCCAAGCCGAAGGAAGAGGACAATAACGTGAACGGTATAATATCGTTTGCTTAATCAAGCAACAATAAGGCTTACAACCCCTGCACTCAGCAGAACAGTTCTTTCAGCACCGGCAACGATTTCATCTCTGGAAATTCCGGCAGGTGCAATTTATAATAATAAAGTATAACATCCACAATGCGGTTGCGTTCGCTGCGCGTCAGCGATAGCAGCCGCATTGTCGTATAGTTAAGTCGCATGAGCAGCTGAATCATTCCAGCCTCATCGGGTTTCAGAAAGTCGCCGTGTGCCGGAGCATACGGTATGAAGCATCCGCCACGCAAGTCGAAGTAGGGACAATCATGTCGTTCGTCGGTATTGGGGAAGAAACCCACAAAGCGCGTCATGTGTAGCATGAAGACAATATGGAAGTTGGCAAAGCTGCTCACACAGGTGTCAAGCCACATCACACTGTTCTCCACAAACAAGAACAGGTCATGGTTCTGTTGCTCCGAGCGGGTAGCATAAGTCACAAATTCTGCCATGAACAGGGCAATGCCAAGTTTATGGGCATCAAAAGGGATTGAGCTGAACGGCCATGCAATCGATGCATTCTTCAGTCGCTGCAACTTCTGGCTCTGCCTGTGGTCGAATTCCACGTCAAGAATAGTGAGCGGCTGAAACAGCTGCTTGCTGATACCAGAGCGCGACGAGCGCGGAATACGCTGCATAAAAGACACTCGTCCTACACACTCAGTGAGCAGGTCGACGATAATCTGTGACTCACCGTATTTCAGCGAGTTAAGTACTATAGCTTTAGTTTTTACATGCATTTTCCTCTACTTTTTGTAATTTAATGGCAAAATTACTGAAAAAAGAGGCGTTTTGATAAAAAAATCCGAGGAAAATTTGTCCATACTAAAATAAAGTCGTACCTTTGCATCCGCAAAAATAAAGCACTTCGGTCCCTTCGTCTATCGGTTAGGACGAGAGATTTTCATTCTCTAAAGAGGAGTTCGACTCTCCTAGGGACTACAATAAAAATAAAAAAGAAGAAACATAACAAGATGGCAAACCACAAATCATCACTTAAGAGAATCCGTCAGGACAAGGCTAAGGCTTTGCACAACAGATACTACGCCAAGACAATGCGTAACGCTGTTCGTAAGCTTCGCGCTATGACGGACAAGGAAGAAGCTGTCAAGCTCTATCCTACCGTTCAGAAAATGCTGGACAAGTTGGCTAAGACTAACATTATCCACAAGAACAAGGCTGCAAACTTGAAGTCAAGCTTGTGTCTGCATATCAGCAAGCTCGCCTAAGTAGTTTGTTGGCAAACCATACTGAGGTCATATTCCGAAAGGAGTGTGACCTCTTTTTTTTGCACTTTTACCACCAAACAACGTCCATATTGCGCTCAATTTTAGACGTTTTTTAATACTCTAAATTTCCCTAACTCACATATTTTTAGTACTTTTGTAATCTAAACATAGAAAAATCAAAATGGCAGAAATACAGAACACCGAGAACAATTACTCGGCCAGTAACATTCAGGTTCTTGAAGGACTTGAAGCCGTGCGCAAGCGTCCGGCAATGTATATCGGAGACATCAGCGAGAAGGGTCTGCACCATCTTGTCAACGAGACCGTCGACAACTCTATCGACGAAGCCATGGCAGGCTACTGTACTCACATCGAGGTGACCATCAACGAGGACGAATCAATCACCGTCCAGGACAACGGTCGTGGTATCCCCGTCGACATGCACGAGAAGCTTCACAAATCAGCCCTGGAGGTCGTGATGACAGTGCTCCATGCCGGAGGTAAGTTCGACAAGGGCTCATACAAGGTCAGCGGCGGTCTGCACGGCGTAGGTGTAAGCTGCGTCAACGCACTGTCTACCCACATGAAGTCGCAGGTGTTCCGCGACGGCAAAATCTACCAGCAGGAGTACGAGAAGGGCAAGCCCCTATATCCCGTCAAGGTAGTAGGCGAGACCGAACTCCGCGGTACACGCCAGCAGTTCTGGCCCGACCCAACAGTGTTCACCACCACCCACTACCAGTGGGACATCATAGCACGCCGCATGCGTGAGCTCGCATTCCTCAATGCCGGCATCAAGATTACGCTGCGCGACATGCGCCCCGACGAAGAGGGCAAGACATGCGAGGAAGTGTTCCACGCCAAGGACGGACTCAAGGAATTCGTTCGCTACGTCGACCGTCACCGCACCCACCTCTTCGACGACGTCATCTATCTGAAGACCGAGAAGCAGGGCATACCTATCGAGGTGGCAGTGATGTACAACACCGACTACTCTGAGAACATCCACTCTTACGTCAACAACATCAACACCATCGAGGGCGGTACACACCTCACCGGTTTCCGTGCCGCACTGACACGTACGCTGAAGGCATATGCAGATGCCGACCCGACTATTTCCAAGCAGATTGAGAAGGCAAAGATAGAGATTGCAGGCGAGGACTTCCGCGAAGGACTCACAGCCGTAATCGCCATTAAGGTAGCCGAGCCACAGTTTGAGGGTCAGACCAAGACCAAGCTCGGCAACAGCGAGGTGGCAGGAGCCGTACAGCAGGCCGTAGGCGAGGCTTTGGCAAACTATCTTGAGGAAAACCCCAAGGAAGCCAAGATGATATGCGACAAGGTGATTCTTGCAGCCACAGCACGTATCGCAGCACGCAAGGCACGCGAGAGCGTACAGCGCAAGAACCCGATGACCGGTGGCGGACTCCCCGGCAAACTTGCCGACTGCTCCAACCGCGACCCCAAGAAGTGCGAGATATTCCTCGTCGAGGGTGACTCCGCCGGTGGCTCTGCCAAGCAGGGACGCGACCGCTACACTCAAGCCATCCTGCCGCTGCGCGGTAAGATTCTCAACGTTGAGAAGGTGATGTGGCACAAGGTGTTCGAATCGGAGTCGGTTATGAACATCATCCAGAGCATCGGTGTACGCTTCGGCGTTGACGGTGAGGAGGACAAGGAGGCCAACATCGACAAGCTGCGCTACGACAAGATTATCATCATGACCGATGCCGACGTCGATGGTTCACACATCGACACGCTCATCATGACACTCTTCTATCGCTTCATGCCGAAGGTAATCCAGGAGGGCCACCTCTACATAGCCAACCCGCCGCTCTACCTCTGCACCTACAAGAACAAAGTGAAGGAGTATTGCTACACCGACCAGCAGCGCCAGGCATTCCTCGACAAGTATGCCGGTGGCGTTGAGGACGGCAAGTCGGTTCACACACAGCGCTACAAAGGTCTTGGCGAGATGAACCCCGAGCAGCTTTGGGAGACTACCATGGACCCGCAGACACGACTGCTCAAGCAGGTCACCATCGAGAATGCAGCCGAGGCCGACGAGATTTTCTCAATGCTTATGGGCGACGACGTAGAGCCGCGCCGTAAGTTTATCGAAGAACACGCTACCTACGCAAATATCGACGCGTAGCTTTTGCATAAATTGAGAGTTGAAAATTGAGAGTTGAAAGTTATGATATGCATTGACTGTAATGCATTAATATTTGACGTTTATCGTCAGTAATCATAACTCTCAACTCTCAATTTTCAACTCTCATTTTTCTTTCAACTCTCAACTTCAACTCTCATTTTTCTTTCAACTCATAACTCTCAATTTTCAACTCTCAACTCTCCCCTATTCTCCATGCGCCTATTCCATACATTCATTCTTCTTCTGTTATCTCTTACAGCCGCACATGCGCAGCAGTTCGGCACAGAATGGATGACATCGCCGTCGTCTACAGACTCGTCATGTGTATGGTTTCGTCGCACATTCGTTGCCCACAACCCTCCTGAACACGCCTCTGTGTGCGTTGCATCCGACTCACGCTTCATTCTTTATGTCAACGGTCGCAACGTGTCCACAGCGCTTTATATGCCCCGTCACGTCGACGCAGACCATCCTACCGTGTCCTTTACATTCGATGTGACACGCTTTCTTCGTACCGACTCCAACACAATAGCCCTGCTTCTTGCACCCACAGCCACTATGCGTGCGCCAAAACTCTCGGTATGTTTCTTCGGGAAATACAGCAACAATCTTCCGTTTGCTTCGTGCGATGTTGACGGATGGACATACTGCGCAGCCTCAACGCGCCTAACAACCGATGGCGAACTAACAGACAAGAGCCTCCAGTCTGCATCATTTCCATTCTACAGAGATATAATCACGCCAATGTGGCAACCGGTCACAGCAACAGAAACAAGCCGTCACAGCGTAAATAAAGACTATGGAACAACTGCTGAAAGCATATATGGCTACAACCACCTATTATATAATGTATTGAACGATGATGCCGTACGGGTGCGCAGAATTATAAGTCCGCGCTTCTTCGACCGCACCGACCGTTCCATCACCTACGACTTCTCACCCGGTTTCTACGGCTTTGTGCGTGTCACGTTGCGTGGTTGCCAACGTGGCGAGCATATATATATAAATGGTATGGAGTATATATGCAGTGGCGAAATGGACGAACAGGCTTATTGTCGTTTTACCGCCAGCTACATGCGGCGAATTACAATAACCGGCGACCGCCACTTCAATCCCGAACAAGTGCAGGAAGCAGAAGCCGTATGCCAATAAAGTTACGTATCCCCCTTTACAATCGTAACACTAATATCATGGACGTGATATAAAGCAGTGTTGCGTGTCTTGAAACAGTCGTATCATGCCTTGAAACGACCGTATCATGCCTTGAAACGATCGTATCATGGCATGATACGACGCTTTTACTGGATGCTAATATGCCAGATAAACAAAAAGCGTATCCCGACATCACTGCCCGGATACGCCCAAAAAAAATTTACAATCTTATCTAACTATAAACCTGTGTCATAGTCATACAATCTGCTATAGTGGCATGCAGAAGTAGCCAGTGTGCAGATAGTCGTCCTTCACGCCTGAGATGATGCCCCAAATGCGCGAACCGTCATTCTTAAGAATCTCCACATCCAGGCCATCGTAAGATGTTGTGCCATCCCAACCAGTATTAGAGTAGGCACCCTCTGTCTTCTTGCCTACTGACAAATCACCCTTGAAAGTGAATACCATTGCATAGTAGCTATACCCACCACCTGCGCTACCATAGTGTGAGTAAAGCTTGTAGCCACCGTCGATAGCTTCAACGAAATAAGAACCAGAATACCATTGGAGATATGTAGCAAACAGTCCATCGAATGTCTGAATATTCTTAGTCAGAGCAAGCACCTCAGCCTTTTCATCTTCGGTGAAAGGTATCGTTGTTGGCTCAACCTTGACATTTACGGTCTGTGTGAGTCCCATCATATCCTTAATAGTAACAGTTGTCTCACCCTTCTTTACGCCCTGAATGGTAATCACATTGTCCTTGACACTTGTTTTTGCCACATTCAAATCTGCCGACTCCGCGGTGTAGTTGCCGTTACCTCCAATTACAGTCACCTTGGCTACACCGTCAGTATGACCGAGCTTCATGCCTACGAGTACTTCTGTCTTGTCGAGTGTCATCTGGAAATACATGCTCTTCACTGTTACGTGCTTGTAATTACCTTGAGCATCAGAGATAAGAACACCTGCTATACCCGTCTCTACACCAGACAGAGTAACTGTATTGCCACTGACAGACGCTTCAACATATGCCGGATTCTCAGCAACCACCTTATAATCGCCACCGCCACCTGTGATATTGAATGTGGATGTTTCACCCACACCTACCTGAACTTCTCCTTCGGTATCAATAGTGATTGACGACTTTTCTTGTGCTACCGGGACATTCAGTCCCGGGTCGTACTCGTCGTCATCGTCGCTACACGCTGTCATACCGAACATGAGTGCAGTGGCGAGCATAGCCGTAAAAATATATTTTGCTTTCATAAGTTCTAAAAGATTTAATGTTGTTTTGTATAAATCAGTCTACACTCTATTACCAGTCCTTTTCGTATGAGCCGACCTGTACTGTCTCCTCACCATAGAATGCTTTTGTGATTCTGCTGAAACGGCTTGCATAACCATTTTTCGGGTTGAGCGAGAAGATCATTGTACCACCATAGCCATCGTTAACGATTCGACGTGCTGTAGCCTCAGAGATAATACGTCCCTGTGCAAACTCTGATGAAGCTTGTATCATACCGCTCTTGTCAAGTCCGGGATAGGCACCGCTCATGTCCGAATAGCCACCGTAATCCTGAATAGCAAAGTCTACGCCCTGAACACCGTTGATCTTTTCGGCCGAACCAGTGCCACTGTAGTAGTAAGCCTCAACGAGTTTGTCGGGCATTGCCATCTTGCACTCATATACCAGACGTGAGAAGTTGTTGTAAGTGGTGAATCCTGGGTAGTCGCCACGGTTGCAATACTCGTCGTCGAAGAACACACCGTCAAGTCCGTAAGAATCGAGCTTTGACTTGAGTTCAAGAGCAAACTTCTTTGCGTTCTCATCGTTGAGATGAGTACAGCAGGCACGGTCGTGGTTACACAGAATACCGAGTATCACCTTCATACCCTTTTCCTGAAGCGGCTTGATATACTTGTCGCGGTTCTCGAGTACGTGTGTGATGTTCTCATTGTTGAAGTTATAAACCTCACCAGTCTCAGCATTGTAGTTGATGTTGCCCGAGAAGAGAATCACCTGGTCGATGACATACTTGCCCGACTCCTTCAATCTATAGCACAAGTTGTGCAGAGGGTTGGCATCATTAGTCTCCTGGCAGCTGATAACAATCTGTCCAGTTCCCTTATGACAGTTAGGCATCTTTGTAAGGTCGCGCACCACATAGATAAAGTCGCCCTTCTCTACCGATGTCTCAGCACCAGCTCCAGACTTCACAGTAAGAGGAATAGCATAAATGCCGTTCTTTTCAAGCTCGTCGGCAGTAGAGAAACCTATGTTCACCGGAGCCGACTGCGACTGACCTGCAGCCACAACAGCAGGTCCGCTTATAGTCACCAGATTCTCAGGCAGAGCCTGGAAGTCAGTACCGTTGGCCTTGTTGTAACGCTCAAGCGCAGCCAAGTCGTAGCTTACAGTGTAGCTCTGCTCCGAAGATGCAGGCTTAGTTACGTTGACATAGAAATCGGTAGAACCGTTCTCGTTGAACATCAACGAGTCGATATTGCTGCATCCATACTTATTGGTAAGAAATACTAATGTCTTGTTGTTCTCGGCAGTAGTGTACTGTTTCTCGTCCACATTGCCTATGTTGATATCGTCTGAGCATGAAGCCATAGCTCCAACAGCGAGTACGGCAAGCGCAAGCGATTTGATATTATTTATTTTCCCTTAATTCCGCAACACTATAGTTTAACATTATTTATAAGTGCCTGAGCAACAA
>ENA-ORPK01001098-ORPK01001098.1-human-gut-metagenome-genome-assembly--contig:-NODE-1098-length-22831-cov-6.104364_pt1 | contig 22831 bp, 20 predicted proteins | sample MGYA00242139_ERZ509068 | MGnify/ENA primary metagenome ERZ509068 (study PRJEB26280, sample SAMEA2338687) | human gut metagenome | biome: human gut; feature: human-associated habitat; material: faeces... | reverse complement strand
CCAGGAATGACAGGACCAGAATCTGTAGTGTTACCATTACACCATATCCCAATATCATTGCAATCTCAAGCATATTGTTTCTCAATTGCGGGTGCAAAGGTACAACATTTTTTTGAATCACCAAAATTTTTCAGCACTTTTTTCTAAAAAATCTCAATTTTTTCTGTTTTCTATGGCTTTTTCGGGTATTTAGCGTATCTTTGTACCATAATTCCATATAATAAGGTAGTAAATAAAAAAATAAAGAAAGATTAAATGAACACAGTTAAACAACTCGTAGAGACTATTAAGGAAGGAATACAGGAGAAAAAAGGTCAAGACATCGTTATCGCTGACCTCAGTGAAATGGATGGCACCATCGCCAAATATTTCATCATCTGCCAGGGTGGATCACCTACACAGGTAGAAGCCATCGCAGAATCAGTGGGCGACATGTGCCGCAAGAACCTTGGCGAAAAGCCGGTGAATGTGGCAGGTCTGGGCAACGACCAGTGGGTGGCTATGGACTTTGTGGATGTTCTCGTTCACATCTTCCTGCCAGAGGTACGCGCCTATTACGACCTGGAGCATCTCTGGGCAGACGCCAAGCTCACCCATATTCCGAATCTCGACTAATTCCCAAGAAGACCGAACTTGGCAGCAGACTCTACAGATGCTTCAAGAACGGCATTAAGAAAGATGATGCACTAAAACAGCGCATCAAGAGAGAAAAAAGAGCATACATAAAATAGAAATAAACAATAACAATGGAACAAAGCAACAACTTCAATAATCCTGGCGGAGGAAAAGGTCCGAAGATGCCTAGGTTTAACATGAATTGGCTCTACACCATTATCCTCATCGCCCTCATCGCTTTGTTTTTCAGTGGCGGTGGTGATGCCTTGGGCGGAAGCGCAGCCAAGGAAGCCACCTATACCGAATTCAAACAATATGTAGATAAGGGATACGTGCTGAGCGTAGTAGCCAACAAGACGGAAAGTACTCTCAAGATATATATCAACCCGAAATATACGAGAGATGTCTATAAAATGAGCGCCCAGAGCGTAGGACCGAATCCTTACGTCAAGGTACAGTTCGGATCGATCGACGAGGTAGATCGCTACGCCAACGAAATGGTGAAGGAGAAGAAAATCCGTTCCTTCAGTTACGATAACCAGAAGAGCAATGATTTCTGGAATCTCGTAATGAGCGTTGCCCCTCTCCTCCTCTTCTTCCTCTTCATCTACTGGATGTCGGGCAGAATGGGAAGCGGTATGAGCAACATGGGCGGCGGCATCTTCAATGTAGGTAAGAGCAAGGCAAAGATGTACGAGAAGGGAAATTCCCTGGGAATCACCTTCAAGGATGTTGCCGGACAAGAAGGTGCCAAGCAGGAAGTAGAGGAAATCGTGGAATTCCTCAAGAATCCGCAGAAATATACCGATCTGGGTGGTAAGATTCCTAAGGGCGCATTGCTCGTTGGTCCTCCAGGAACCGGTAAGACTCTCCTGGCAAAGGCTGTAGCTGGCGAAGCTGGCGTACCATTCTTCTCCATGAGCGGTTCAGACTTCGTAGAGATGTTCGTCGGCGTGGGTGCATCGCGCGTCCGCGACCTCTTCCGCCAGGCAAAGGAGAAGGCTCCTTGCATCATCTTCATCGATGAGATCGATGCTGTGGGCCGTGCCCGCAGCAAGAACCCGGCAATGGGCGGAAACGACGAGCGAGAGAACACGCTCAACGCCCTGCTTACAGAGATGGACGGTTTCGGTACCAATAGTGGTGTCATCATTCTGGCAGCTACCAACCGTGTAGATATGCTCGACAGCGCCCTGCTCCGTGCCGGCCGTTTTGACCGAGAAATCCACGTAGATCTCCCAGGCTTGAACGAGCGTAAGGCAATCTTCCTGGTTCACCTCAAGCCTATCAAGATAGATGACACTGTGGACGTGGACCTCCTGGCTCGCCAGACCCCTGGCTTCTCGGGTGCTGATATTGCAAATGTATGTAACGAGGCAGCCCTCATTGCTGCCCGCCACGACAAGAAGGCGGTATGCAAGCAGGATTTCCTTGATGCCGTAGATAGAATCGTAGGCGGACTGGAGAAGAAGACCAAGGTGATGACTGCCGATGAGAAACGAAGCATCGCACTCCATGAGGCAGGCCATGCAACCATCTCCTGGTTCTGTCAGTATGCCAATCCACTCATCAAGGTTACGATCGTGCCTCGTGGTCAGGCACTCGGAGCAGCCTGGTATCTCCCAGAGGAGCGACAGATTACCACCAAGGAGCAGATGCTCGATGAGATGTGCTCGCTGATGGGTGGACGTGCAGCCGAGGAACTCTTCACCGGTCATATTTCTTCCGGTGCGATGAACGATCTGGAACGCGCGACCAAGAGTGCGTACGGAATGGTGGCTTATCTGGGTATGAGCAAGACTTTGCCAAATATCTGCTATTACAACCAGAACGAGTATTCATTCCAGCGTCCATACTCAGAGACTACAGCCCGCGAGATAGACAAGGAGGTTCTGCAGATGGTGAACGAGCAATACACCCGTGCCAAGAACATCCTGATGGAGCACAAGGAGGGTCACAACGCCCTTGCCGAGCTGCTGATTCAAAAAGAGGTGATTATGGCCGAAGACGTGGAGCACATCTTCGGCAAGCGTCCTTGGCTGAGCCGTTCTCAGGAAATCATGGAGGACGAACAGCCTAAGATTGATGATGCCGTAAAGGATATGCCTGAGGTTCAGGCAGCCATCAAGGAGCACGAAGAGGCTCAGAAAGCTTCGAAGGAGGAGGCAGAAGAGAATACTTCTGAGAAAGCTCCTGCAAAGGTTTCTGAGGATACAGAAGAGAAGGGTTCCGAAAAGACTTCAGATGATGCTTCAGAGAAGGGGTACGAGAAAACTTCTGGAAACAAGAAAAATAACGAATAAAAAGCAAGACCATGACTGAGAAACAAAAAAATCTAGTAATTAGATCCATCACAGGCGTACTCTTCGTTGTGTGTATGGTATCTTGCTTCCTGAATCCTAGGGCGATGGTATTCCTGTTCGCCCTGATTACAGGCCTAAGCATCTGGGAGTACTGCGGACTGGTGAACCAAAAGGAAGACGTAACCGTCAACCGATTCATTACCACCGTGGCAGGAGTATATTTCTTCCTTGCCGTAGCTGGATTCCGTACAGGTATCGTGGGCAACTTCGTGGTATTCGTACCATACTTGCTCACCATCATCTACCTCTTCATCGGAGGGCTCTATACAGCCAACAAGAACGCCATCAACGACTGGGCTTACACCATGCTTTCGCAAATGTACATTGCCCTTCCATTCTCGATGATCAACGTGTTGGCATTTGAGACTTCGGCATTCGATGGTCAGATTCATTACGACATGCTCTTGCCTCTGAGCGTATTCATCTTCCTCTGGACCAATGATACGGGTGCTTATTGCAGCGGTTCGCTTTTCGGCAAACACAAGCTGTTTCCTCGCATCAGTCCGGCGAAGAGTTGGGAAGGTAGCATCGGTGGTGGTATCTTCGTAATTATCGCAGCCATCATCATCGGTTACATTGCCAACGATGGCGAGGCTCACCGCCTCAGCATTCTCGGATGGGTAGGTTTAGGAGTAGTTGTAGCGGTTTTCGGAACCTGGGGCGATTTGGTAGAAAGTCTCTTCAAGCGCACCCTGGGAGTAAAGGATAGTGGTAATATTCTGCCGGGTCATGGCGGAATGCTCGACCGCTTCGATTCATCACTTATGGCGATTCCAGCTGCCGTGATTTATCTCTACACCCTCCAGCTTTTCGGATAGACTCCATTCTGAAAAAATACAATAAGAAAAAAATCCAAGCCAGATTCATTCTAGCTTGGATTTTTTAATTTATAACGGTACCCATAGAGCAACTATTTCAATTCCTCCTGCTGCGACTCATTAAGCTGTTCTTCTGCCCTTCTGGCTCTTTCGGCTTCTTCATCTGCCAGTCTTCTAGCCTCTTCCGCCTTCCTTCTTGCCTTTTCGGCTTCCTCTTCCGCTCTTCTTCTTGCGGCCTCAGCCTGTTGTTCCGCTTTCTTTTTTGCAGCTTCAGCTTCGGCCAGGGCTTTTAATCGGGCACGCTCGGCGGCTTCGGCAGCAGCCTTGGCTTCTGCTTCGGCTCTCTCCTTGGCAAGTCTAACCAGCATTTCACGACGCTTGACCAAAAGATCGAACATGATGGCAGCAGCCTCATCAGGAGCAACCTGGTTACCCAGACGTTCTCTCACCTCACGATATTCAGAAAGCATACGCTCCCTGCCCTCCTTGCCTGGCAAAATCTGATAAAGCTGGTCGGCGATGGCATCCACTTGAAAACGGTCAGCAAACATCTCCTGTACCACTTCCTTGTCGGCAATCAGATTCACCAGCGAAATATACTTGCACGACATCACATGCTTAAACGCAAGGCGAACCAGACGCGGCAATGGAGTTTCATAGCAAACCACCTGCGGAACCTCGAACAGCGCCGTCTCCAAAGTAGCCGTACCACTCGTTACCAAAGCCGCCGTACTGTGACTCAGAAGCGGATAGGTCTTATTGCGCACCATCTTGACAGGCGTACCCTTCAGGAACTTCTCATAATAAGAATCCTCGATGGAAGGAGCTCCTGCAAGCACCATCTGGTAATCCTCAAACCGCTCTGCCACCTCAATCATGGCAGGCAGATTATCCTTAATCTCCTGCAAACGGCTTCCGGCAAGCAAAGCAATAATCGGGCGATGCCTGTCCAGATTATTCTCTTCACAAAACTCCACGAAATTCTGATGATATTCCGACCGAAACTCATTCACCTCTTCTGCCGTAGGATTACCTACATAATGGATAGGATAACGGTGCTTTTTCTCGAAGAAAGGCACCTCGAAAGGCAGGATGGAGAAAAGTTCGGCGATATCACGCTTGATACTGCGGATTCGCCATTCCTTCCACGCCCAGATTTTAGGCGAGATATAATAGTACGCCGGAATATTAGTCTTCTTTTTCAAGAACTTAGCGATATTCAGATTAAATCCAGGATAATCTACAAGGATTACCACATCCGGTTTCCATTTCACAATATCTTCCTTGCATCTTTTCATATTAGAAAAGATGGTACCCAGATGCATCAGCACAGGAACAAAGCCCATATAGGCAAGCTCCTTGTAATGCTTGACACGAGTGCCACCTTCGGCAGCCATCAAGTCGCCACCGAAGAACCTAAATTCCGCAAACTCGTCAACATTTTTTAGCGAACGCATCAATCTGCTGGCATGCAGGTCGCCACTTGCCTCTCCTACAATCAAATAATACTTCATAATTCAAAGTTCTTGATCCAATCATAATCCGTGATATCAATCCTGGTCGGCGTGATGGCAATATAGCCATGATTCACCGCCCATTGATCTGTATCCGCAGCATCCGGTTCGTCATTGCGATAATCGCCCACCATCCAATAGTATTCATACCCATGAGGGTGCGTACGATGTTCCACCTCGTTGATCCACGAACCATGTGCCATTCTGCAAGCCTTGAAGCCCTTGAACGGAGGCTGTGCCGGGAAGTTGACATTCAGGCAGGTATATTTCGGCAAGCCCTTCTCCAGAACCATCTTCACCACCTGGGCTACGCCGTCTCGCAAAGGCGAGAGATCGGCATTCTCATCATAGTTGCAACTGCTGAAGGCGATGCTAGGAATGTGCTGCATACATCCCTCCTTGGCTACGCCCATCGTACCTGAATAGTGATTGTTCACACTGGAATTATCACCATGGTTGATACCGCCGATTACGAGATCAGGGCGACGGTCCTTGTAGAACTGGTCGAGCGCCAGTTTGACACAATCCACCGGCGTACCGCTGCACGACCAAACCTCTACATCTTCGCCCATATTATGACGGCGCTTCAGTCGCAGCGGAGTGGTAGCCGAGAAGGCACAGGCGAATCCAGAACGGGCACTTTCGGGAGCCACAACGAGTACGTCGCACCAGTCTTTCAGAAAGCGCACGAGGGTCTTGATACCATTGGCATGATAGCCATCATCATTTGAAATTAACACTAAAGGTCTCTTATTTTCCATAAAAATATCTTTCTTTTTGGTGCAAAAGTACGAAAAAACCTTTAAAGAAACATATTTCTCGCATATTTTTTGTATCTTTGCCGAAAAATTCTGTGCGCAAAAGCCATTTTAGACTCGCAGGCGCACACTTCAGGTTATTATATAGACTTAAAAAATGGGAAAAATCATAGCATTAGCTAATCAGAAAGGTGGCGTCGGAAAGACAACAACCACCATCAACCTGGCTGCATCGCTTGCTACCCTGGAGAAAACGGTACTCGTCATCGACGCCGACCCTCAGGCAAACGCATCCAGCGGTCTGGGTGTGGACATCAGCGAGGTAGATTGTTCACTCTATGAGTGCATCATCAACCATGCAGATGTGCGTGATGCCATCTACACTACCGACATCGACGGACTCGACATCGTGCCGAGCCACATCGATCTTGTAGGAGCTGAGATAGAAATGCTCAACCTGAAAAATCGAGAAAGGGTCATCAGGAACCTGCTCGAACCCATCCGCAACGATTACGACTACATACTCATAGATTGCTCGCCTTCATTGGGACTCATCACCGTGAACTCGCTCACCGCAGCCGACAGCGTTATCATCCCAGTGCAATGCGAGTATTTTGCGTTGGAAGGAATTGCTCAGTTGCTCAACACCATCAAGCTCATCAAGCGCAAGCTCAATCCTGAACTGCAGATAGAGGGATTTCTGCTCACCATGTATGACGGACGTCTGAAGCTTGCCAACCAGATTTACAATGAGGTGGTGAGACATTTTGAAGACCTTGTGTTCAAGACCGTGGTGCAGCGCAACGTGAAGTTAAGCGAGGCTCCATCGCACGGACTTGCTGCTATACAGTATGACGCCGACTCCAAGGGAGCTCGAAGCTATCTGGCCTTGGCAAAGGAAATACTTAACAAAAACAAGCGGCCGGCCTGACCCCTCATTGCATGACATCAGTGTCGGATTTTTGGTAAACACACACGCATTTCTCAACTTAACAAAGCAAGCGATATTATATGCCTCATAAGAAATTCCCCGAGAAGAAGTTCAACGCACTTGGCCGCGGTCTTGACGCCTTGATATCCACTGACGATATAAATCCTCAGGGTTCATCGTCAATCAACGAGATAGACATTGACAAAATTGTGGCCAATCCCAATCAGCCACGAAGGGAGATAGACCCGGAATCTCTGCGCGAACTGGCTGACTCCATAGAGCAGATAGGCATTGTTCAGCCCATCACATTGCGTCAGATGGACGATGGTACTTATCAGATAATAGCTGGTGAACGTCGTTGGCGTGCAAGTCAGCTTGCCGGTCTTGCCACCATTCCTGCTTATGTGCGCAATGCCAATGATGAGAGTGTGGCTCTGATGGCGTTGGTGGAGAACATTCAGCGCGAAGACCTTAACGCTATTGAAATAGCACTGGCCTACAGCAACATGCAGCAGGTGATGAACCTCACCCAGGAGGCTGTGGCGGAAAAGGTTGGCAAAAAGCGAACCACTGTTGCCAATTATCTGAGGCTGCTGAAATTGCCCGCCCCCGTGCAGCTTGCACTGCGCAACAAGCAGATAGACCAAGGGCATGCGCGAGCCATTCTCAGTGTTCAGAGTCCTGCACAGCAGGTGAAGCTGTTTAATGAAATACAGAAAAATGGTTACTCTGTGCGCAAGGTGGAGGAAATGGCTAAAGACATCAATGAGGGTAACAGTGTGAAGCAGACTTCACAGAAGGCGCAAAGTGCCACTGTGTTGCCCAAAGACTTGCAAACGATACAGAAACAGCTTTCCAAGACTTTCGGCACTAAGGTGAAGGCGAAATACAACAACGGAAAGGGCAACATAACGTTGGCATTCGCCACTCCCGAGGAGATGGATGCAGTCATTGCCCAGCTGCGGAAACTAATTTGATTAAGTAAGACTGGCAAGTGAAGAACCTGATTGTCATACTGATGGCCTTGGTGGCAGTCGTCTTTGCACCGTGTGCGGAGGCCAGTGTCGCAACGAGGGCTTGTATGCGGTCAGACACCACTGACACCACACTGGCATCGCTGTATGCCACCGCTGACTCGTTGGCCCAGTCAAAGGTTGATACCGCTCTTCTTGACTCGCGTCTTGCGAAGAAGCCGCGTAAGCTCAAATTGCGCAAGGATGGCTCTGTGTTTGTTCCTAATCCGAACCGTGCGCTGTGGCTCTCGTTAGTATTCCCCGGGGCCGGTCAGATATATAATCGCAAGTACTGGAAGCTGCCCATCATTTACGGAGGCTTTTTGGGGTGTACCTATGCGCTGTTGTGGAATCAGCAGATGTATGATGACTATTCACAGGCATTTGTCGACATTATGGATGATGATCCCAACACCAATTCTTATTTGAACATGTTGCCAATGGGATACGACATAACTGGTCGCGAAGAACAGTTCAAGAAAATCTTCAGACACAAGCGTGACTATTACCGCAAATATCGCGACATGAGTATTTTCGCCTTTTTCGGGGTCTACCTAATATCAGTGGTTGATGCGTATGTTGATGCGCAGCTGTCGACTTTTGATATAAGCAAGGATCTCAGTGTGTCGTTTGAACCAGCTTCCATTGAGCAGCACACCGCCATCGGTAATGGCAAAAGCAAAGCGTTGGGAGTGCAATGCAATCTTAAATTCTGAGATTGCCTCTCGTTACAACAAAACACAACGGTTGATTATGATGAACAAAATTAGACATATATTATTGACGTCTGCGCTTATGTTGGCAGCATTGCCTGCTCTGGCGCAGATTGATAATTACGACATTGATGAAAGTGACATGCCTTACGGACTGTTGGACGAGGCGCAAGAAGACGAAGCAAACAGCTATATTGACAAGAATTATCTCAGTCCGCTTGATGATGAAGTGGAGCTTGACGACAAAAATCCGTTCTTCCCTGACGAGTATTTCATAGAGAGGCTTAAGGCCATTCCTGGTCCGGAGGAGTTTCATGTCTACAACAATGTTGTGAAGAGCTACATAGACCGCTATGCCACACGCCTTCGTCGTTCGGTGTCGAGCATGATAGGTCGTTACAATCTGTATGCCAACATCTTTGATGATATTCTGTGCAAGTATGATGTCCCGGAGGTCCTTAATTATCTGCCGGTCATAGAGTCGGCCGTCAACCCCAAGGCCAGAAGCCACGCCGGGGCAAGCGGGTTGTGGCAGTTCATGCCCAGCACCGGCAAGATTTACGGGCTTGACATAAACAGTTGGGTTGACGAACGCAATGACCCCTACCTGTCTACAGAAGCAGCCGCCAAATATCTGCGCAATCTTTATGACACTTACGGTGACTGGAGCCTTGTGTTGGCGGCTTACAACTGTGGGCCTGGCAACGTGAACCGTGCCATTGCTCGCGCCAACGGTGTCAGAGACTATTGGACTATCTATCCGTATCTGCCACGTGAAACCCGCGGCTATGTGCCGGCCTTTATAGCTGCTACGTATATCATGAACAATTACAGCCAGCACAATATCAAGGCGCGTACTGCCACCAAGCCAGTGATTGTTGATACCGCCGTGGTTCACTATGATATGACCATGGAGCAGATTGCCAAGGCTTGCGGTGTTGACGTAGAGGAGGTGAGGGGCTTCAACCCTCAGTATAAGACTTCGTTTATTCCCGGAGGGCGCAGGCGTTGTGTCATTGCCCTGCCCGAAGAAGTTTCTGTGAAGTTTGTGGGTATTGAAGACTCCATCTACCGCAGTTCGGTAGCTTTGGATAATCTTGCGGCTCAGAACACCGATTCCACCACAGTGCAGAACAGTGTGGTGGCAGACATAGATAATGTGCAGCCAGCAGAACCTGCTTATGGCAAACGTACGTCAAGTACCGTGACCAGCGGAAAGCGCAGCGGTCGCTCTGCACGGAAAAGCGAGAGAAACCGCAGAAGCAAGTCGGTCACCATACGACAGGGTGACAACCTCGGTGCCATTGCGGCACGTAACGGCACCACAGTGGCCGCCCTCAAGAAGTTGAACAATCTTAGAGGTGACAACATCAGGGCAGGCCGTAAACTTCGGGTGAAATGACCCATTCTCCATACTTTTGTACACAATTCCTAAAATCCGGCCAACACACCAACCTATATGTCAGACGACAAGAACACCGAAGCTCTTGAGGAAAAACAGATATATGACGCATTTCGTCATTTGCTCGACACCTATCTCGCTTCGAACCACCGCAAGAAAGTTGACATCATCACCCGTGCTTTCAACTTTGCTAAGCAGGCACACAAAGGTGTGCGGCGTCGTTCTGGCGAGCCATATATTCTTCACCCCATTGCAGTGGCACAGATTGCATGTGGTGAGATAGGTCTTGGGTCGACATCGATATGTGCTGCCTTGCTGCATGATGTTGTGGAGGACACCGAATATACCTTTGAAGACATCAAGAACCTCTTTGGAGAGAAGATAGCCAACATTGTTGAGGGACTTACGAAGATATCAGGCGGAATCTTTGGTGACAAGGCATCGTTGCAGGCCGAAACATTCAAGAAACTGTTGCTCACCATGAGTGAGGACATACGTGTGATTCTCATAAAGATTTCGGACCGTCTTCATAACATGCGGACTCTCTCGTCAATGCTGCCAAGCAAGCAATACAAGATTGCGGGAGAAACACTATATATATATGCACCTATCGCTGACCGTCTTGGTCTCAACAAGATAAAGAACGAGCTTGAGGATTTGAGCTTCAGATACGAGCATCCGGAGGAGTATAATGCTCTCAAGGATAAGCTTGCCGCCACGAAGGCGGAACGTGACACGGTGTTTCGTGAGTTTATAAAGCCCATTCGTCAGGCTCTTGATAATCTTAATCTGGACTATGATATAACGGCCCGCATCAAGACCCCTTATTCCATCTGGAAGAAGATGCAGAACAAGCATGTCACGTTTGAGGAGATTTTTGACATTCTTGCCACACGCATAGTGTTTAAACCGAAGCCGGGGGAAGACGAGGTCAACACATGTTTCAATATCTATGTGGCGCTGACCCGCATATATAAGGTCCATCCCGACCGCACGCGCGACTGGGTCAACCACCCCAAGGCAAACGGCTATCAGGCTCTTCATCTCACGTTGATGGACAACAACGGCAATTGGATAGAGGTGCAGATACGCTCCGAGCGTATGCAGGAAATCGCCGAGCAGGGATTGGCCGCCCATTGGAAATACAAAAATCTGGAAAACAGTAAAGAGTCCCCCTCTGATGACAAGATGGACGGGTGGATACACACCATCAAGGAAATCCTTGACGACCCTCAACCCGATACCATAGACCTGCTTGACACAATAAAGCTAAATCTCTTTGCGTCAGAGATAATAGTGTTTACTCCCAAGGGCGAAATAAAGACACTCCCGTCAGGAGCCACCGCCCTTGACTTCGCTTTTTCCATTCATTCGTTTCTTGGTACTCACTGCATTGGTGCCAAGGTGAACCACAGGCTTGTTCCCGCCACGTGTACACTTGAATCGGGCGACCAGGTGGAAATACTCACTGCACGTACCCAGCAGGTGCGCCACGAATGGCTCAACTCTGTTGTTACGGCAAAAGCCAAGAGCAAGATACAAGCCTGCCTGCGCAAGATGGACCGCATTCAGGAGGCTGGCGGTGAGCGCATAATACGGAAGTTTCTTCTTGACAATGGTATTGAGTTTAACAGCAACGTGTTGGAACAACTTCGCATATTCCACCAGCGAGGAAGCCTGTCAAGACTGTTGCTTGACGTGGCTGATGGTACCATTGCCTTGGGTGATGATGACATTGCCTTTCTTCATGGGCAAGACAAGGCCACCCGTCTGTCGTGGCTCAAGCTCATTCCTTTTATCGGAAACAAGGACAAGGAACAGACGAAGGTGGGTGATATCAGCAAACGTTATTCCGACTCACAGGAGTTTATAGGTTCCATTGACAAGAAAAAGGTGTTCCCTATCAATGAGGTCAATATTGACAACTGTGTTATTGCCCCGTGCTGCAAACCCATACCTGGCGATGATGCTTTGGGGTATATTGACGATAGGGAGTGTAGTTTTACCATTCACAAACGCGAGTGTGAGGAGGCTACCAAACTCAAGACACAGTTTGGCAATAATATTGTTGCGGTGAGATGGAACATGAAGCACGGACACTTGTTTGAGACGTGCATCTATGTGGAGGGCGTTGACAAGGCTGGCACGTTGTTTCACATTGCCGAGTCTCTGTTCAAGAAACGTGGGTTGAATGTGAAACGACTGAACATTGAAACCGACAAAGGGTTGTTTAATGCCCAACTGACTGTTTTGGTTCATGATACAAACGAGGTCAACGATATCTGCCAAGACCTCATGGGCATAGATTCCATACTCAAGGCAGTGAGGATTTAACCCAAATCGCTCATTAGGTCGTAAATGATATCTTTTTATGTTACTTCTTATTGCCTTTTGTTTTTATAAGGCATCTGTTGCTTGTTTTTAGCTCAAAATAGCCCGCTATTATTCGCTAAAACGACAAGCACCATCTGCTCTCCTAAAAATCAAAATTCAATAAGTCCTAACGACTGATTTGGGTTTAACCCACATCAGTCATTAGGTCGTAACCCTCTCCTGACTTTATCACTTTCTTATTTGCTTGTCAATGTCTTTGTCAGCGGGTCTTGTTTGGTGGATTACTCGGTTTCTATAGTTACGTTTTTTACCATATCCATGTCTATGGACGTAACGTTTTTCTTGGCTCTGCTTAATGCTTGGTCAGAGATATATCCCGACTGTTCTGCCACTTCTACCTGCTTGGCTTGCGGGTGTTGTTGTTTATATAAGGTGGCATATCTGAGGCGGAACATATTAATAAGGTTATAGTAGCCCACCTCGGCGATAAATCTGCTTGCCTGTGCTGTCATGCCGTTGTCAACATCGGCCAGTACCTCCGTCTTGAGCAGATGAGGTTCTCTGAATTTGCGCAAAATGATGGCCAGCACCATTGCTTTAGCCTCTTCGGAGTAGAGGGATGTCGGGGTGGCTGGCGTGATGGTGTCGTCGGTGTCTGTTTCCTTGCGGATGTCGGAGTTGTCGGTTTTTTCTCTCTGGTATTCCCCGTTGTGGTCAAATTCTTGCTCCACCACTTCGGTGCGTAGCATGCGTTGGGGGTGTAGCGTGTGGCACAGCAGTCTGACCATCCAGATAGAGAGAAAAATGTCGAGTGCCAGTTTCACGTCGCGGCTGCCCGACAGAAATACCGTCCACGAGAAGGCGACCCATACCAATGGTGTCCATATTGCCCTTTTGGCAAAGTGGAACGGGAAGTCATCTTCTGCAGCATAGTTGTTGCGGTGGAACGAGTCGATGCCTGTCTTTATCCATCTAAGAATGGCTGCGAGTCTGATTGCAAGCAACAGGCCAAGTCCTCCAAACATATATTTCAGCCATGCTGCATGCCTTTCAAACCATGAGGCATCGTGAAGCATTACGGCAACCATCATGCATGCCAGTGTCAGCATGGGCAGACCCAATAAGAGTATGTTCTTCAGTTGCTTGAGCTGTTGCCACTTGAAGTATCGGGCAAAGAGCATGGTGAAGCATACAGGGATACATATAATGCTGAAGCATCGTATGTAGAGCCATGTGCCTTCGTCTGACGGCCACAGGTAGTATGGCAACTGCATCAGGTTGACGGCGTAGAAGAATGTTACCTGCCTGCGTGCTGGGTAGAAGTAGTCTGCCTGTTCATCGTAAGGGTGGCACATGTGTCTCCAGCGTATCACAGCGCATACTACGGCTGTCACCATGTATGCAAGGCATGCGTCTGCATAGAGCATATAGTCTGTAGAAAAAATGTTCATGTGTGGGGTTTGTGTTCGCTTGTGCAAATTTACAGTATTAGATGCATCAATTGCGGTATTCTGTGAAGAGATTTTCAGAATATGGCCGTGTGATGACGTTTTTGTGGGTTATGGGAGGTATGCATGAAGCATTTTTTGCAGTCTGTCTGTCATTTCGTCTACAAGATGCTGCGGTGACATCACTTTCAGTCCTGCTCCGTGGGTCAGCAGATGAGTAAGGAAGTCGGGTGTGGGCTTGAGGTACAGTTCAAAATCCGTATGGTCGGGGGTAGCTTCTATTTGATGTTGTGAATGGTGGAGTGGCAGGTCTTTCAGGTAATAGGGTGTTTGTCCGAAAGCCCTGATTACAATGCGTTCGGGCTTGGTTGCGTCGTTGGTCAGTACTCCATAATAGTCGGCAAAATACACCTGTGGCGAGAAGTCTTTGGGTATTTTGAATGTTAGGTCAGTTGTTGTTATGTTTCTGATTCTGTTTAGCGAGAAGATGCGCAACGATGTGCGGAAATCTGTGTCAGAGTTGTGCTGTTGTGCCAGAAGATACCACCTCTGCTTCCACAACTTGAGAGCTATGGGGGCCACAGTGCGTTGCGATGGTTGGCCAGAGGTGTATTTCTTGTATTCGATATTAAGTTGTCGATGTTTGCGCATACTTTGCAGAATATCGTGCATGTGGGCGGTGTTGACGGGTGTGTTTTCAAGTATGATATGGTCTTTGAGTGCGGTGTGGTCTGCCAGCAGGTTGCCCAACGTAAGGTTTGAGTAGAGCCAGTTCTTCATTGAGTCGCTTTGCAGTTCGGTGGGGTTTCCTATTTTGTAGCGCGAATTGCCACGGTGACACTCACACTCTATCAGAATGCCGAATTGGTTTAGTATGGTGTCGCGTGCCCTAAACAGCGATGTGCGAGAGACGGGGCGTCCGTTGTAGTTGTTTGACCGCTGCCAGCATTCGTTAATCTCGGCCAGTGTACACCCTTGCGGGTGTTGGCTGAGCAGGCTGACGAGCCAGGATTGTTGTGAGAGTTTCATCTGTTTGGATTTTTTTTTGCGAAGATAAGAAAAATTTCTGAAGTGTTCCGCTTTTTGAAACACTTGCGCGCTTCCTTTGCATTTGTAAACAATTAACAACAAAGAATACAGCTATGAAAAACAATGTATCGCGGATTCAATTTTTCCGTCATGTGGCGATGGGCATTTCAGTAAGTGTGGCCCTTGTGTGTATCATTCCTATGTTGCTTGGCAGTCTTGTCTACGGAGGACTGTTTGCTCCGGTGTTGATTATCATTTCGTGTGTGCTGGTGCGTGTGACAGAGATGTGCCTGAGGTATTTGTTGACTCATCTGATGACTCGTATGCTTTGATTGCCGATGTCAGGCATTCCGTATTAGCCCAATTCGGTCGTTAGGAGACGCATGTAGATTTCGTTTAACTAATTATTTTTACTAATTATTATAATATTATGAAGAGAATGAATTCAAAAACCACAGCGGCTCGCAGCCGCATGTGTCGCAGGGCCAAGATGGCCTTGCTTGACTATGTAACGTTGATGGACAAAATAATGATGGCTAAAGCCAAGTCTTTGGCATTGCCGTCGTCAGAGTCCGTAAGTGAAGAGGTGGATGCTCTACGCAACGAAAACAGAAGGTTGAGGCGCAAGTGCAGACCTCGTGTGATAAAAATCGAGAATGTTAACATCAATACAGTGGTAAACAGACAGTAAGTAAACAACAAGAACATGGAAGTTACAATCAACGGCAATATAACCATTGGCACCAAGGTTGACGTGGCGGCGGGGGCCACGTATATTCACACCCGCATAGACAAGGTAGACACCTACAACTACAGCGAGGCTCCGGAAGCCAATGACAACGAGTCTGCAACACTACAGTTGACTCGGTCTGTGTCAAAACTGGACATGCAGACAGGTTTGTCAAGTTATTTCACTATGGGCTTTAAGGGGCGAAATCCACTCAAGACGGACTATCTGCCCATTCTGGTAGACGACATCATGGCGTTTCAGACGCCAAAGGATCAGGCACGTATCGCCAACATGCTTTACAACAGCAGGGAGATGATAAACAAGCCCAAGTCATTTTCGCAGTGGTACAAGGAGTTTTGCCGCATCTGCGGACTTAATCGCAAGAAGTATGACCAGAACAAGGTGGACGACTATGACTTTCTGAAGAAGCGTTTCTATTATCTTACCTTCTGAACGTGTTTTGCAAGGTGCGATTAATAGTTTGTTTTTTTGGAGACCCAACAGAAATGGTAAATGCTAAATACTTTTTATTACTGTTGGAAAAACAACGAAAAAGAAAATGCATTTGCTGGTTTTTTGTTAATTTTGCAGCCGAAATAAAATGTTTTGGAGTGTGCGCAGTTGCGTCATTTCCATGAAAACATCTTGCATAAAAGATTTGATAATAAATTTAAATCGATAAATGTATGAAGAAAATTCTAACATTGTTATTTCTGGCACTATTATGTGTCGGAGGATGGGCAGACGACTGGACGGTCAGTCTTCCTGAACATTCGGTCGTTTCATATAGTGAAACGGCAGAAAGCGCTTTTGAAGTGTCGACATCTGCCGATGACAATTCGCATTGGTATGTTTTGCAACAGGGGAGAGGTAAGCTTACTCCTGTAGTAGACATGGGAGATTCTCAAACCATATATAGAACCTCTGGCAATGTCAGCAGTGTAATTACAAATGGGATTACCCATACAAGTAATGCGCTGCAATATCTTGTGCGTCTTATACCTGGCGATTATAGCGGGTCGTATAAGATACAGTTTGCAACAGGGCGTTATTTTGCTCCGAATGGGAGTGATTTTAGTCACCGCTCCACTCTGAAATCAAGTAATTATTCCAGTGCTCTTAATTTTCTTGTGTACAAGATAAACGATGCGGACGGACACATAGGAATTAACTCTACTACAGACGGAATCACATTTGGCTGGATTCTTGATAACAACGGTCCAGGCGGTACGTTGGCCTTCTGGGAAAGTGGCAAGGTCACAACTCTTGACGATAACAATGACTGGAAAGTCTATAAGGCTACAATTACGGAAGTAGAACATGTAGCTGTAAACTATACTCTGCAGATTAATGGAAACACAATAGCCCAACCGACAATAACAGAGTATGTGGGATTTGCTCCAAGCATAACTGTTCCGAGTGATATTGTGGAGTATTTGGATGGAAGCGAGCAACTGCCAGCGCAAATCACTAAAGACAAGACCTCCTATACTATTAACACGAAATATAAGGATAATTTCACGCTTTCAGTTGACGGAACAAAAGAGTACACGCTGAAGTGCAGAGGCAACCTGTATGCTTATGCGTCAAGTGCAGACGCCACAATAATATCGTTGACAACTAACGCACCGACATATCTGTTGCAGGGCAATTACAGATGGACTATCAACGGGAATTGGTATACGGGTTTTAAACTGACAAACAAGCTTGCAGCGAAACACATTGCCGGCCCTGCCGCTGTCCCCGGTGACGGAGCATTTGCGAAATTAACAACTGATGACACCAACAACTGTTATGACATCAAGGTGATAGGTAATAAGTGGGCGTTTCTGCAACATGGAACAACAAAGAGCTACCTGTCGAACCATGGAGGTGCAAACGTAGAAGAATTGAAATACTATAGTGAAGTGGATGACGGTTCACAGTTTGCCATAGAAGAAGCAGTGGATATCGCCCCTCAGACGATTAGCTATACTATTAAAGACGAGAACGGAACAACTTATACTGGCAGTTTCCAAGGTTCTATCAATTCAGAAACAAATGGTGATGTTCCGCCGATGACGGGTGTCAGCAATGTTAGTTATGACAACCCGAAGTGGAACAAAGACAATCTCATGCTTACGGCAGACATAAGATTCCCGTTCACGCTTAAACCTACATATATTACTGGCGAGCCAAGTGGCTATTTGTGCTATTTCTATGCAAAAGGCGATGCTGTAAAGACAAGGATTTTTTCAGACGCAGGAAGTCTTCCGACCAACCAACCTGGTGAGAACGATAAATGGAAATGGCAGATTGTTCCTTTCTTCGAGAACAATGCATTCCGTTTCAGCATAAAGAACCTGAGCGAAAACAAATATATTGTTACTTCAAGTGCGACTCTGGCAAACTTGACTCTTGGAGAAGAGGCAAACGCTACGAAGTATTCATACGCTCCTACCAACATTAGTAACGGTTATGGTTTCTGCGACGTAAACTACCCGAATGTGTTTATTTCCGTCATTGCAAGTCGAGGCGATAATGATGCCAAGGCTTGGCCTAAATCTGGTAGTTCGCATAAGGGCTCAAATCTCCGTTTCCACGCCCCCGCTGATTTTGCAGATTTGATGTTGAAGTTAAGTGCTGCAAACACCGATGCGGCCTCTTATATGATTGGTAACGGTACCGGAGAATATTCTGACCCTGACGGTGCTTTTGAAGCGGATAAAACCAAGGCTGCCTCAATAATTGCCGGAACAGAATATGCGACAGCTGCACAATTTGATACATATACGAAAAACTTGAGTAGTGGTGCCAACCTGACAATCAACCAACCTGTTGCAGGCTTCTACTATATAAAGAACAAGGGTACTCAAACCTATGTTAAAGGCGAGAAGACAGACGGTACATTGACACCAATGCAGGCAGATGCTGACAAGAACGCCATATTCTATATAGATGCAGACAAGAACATCATGGCCTATGAGAACGGTGCATACTGGAAGAATGTATACCGTCTTGGTGTGGGAGAATTTTCAGACACGAATTTTGGCAGCCTGTTGTACAAGCATTCTTGGGAGTTCTCCAAGGGCAATTCTGCCAAACAATATCTGTTGCGCTACGGAAACGATACGGAGAAACGCTATTATGCAATAGGTGGTTCGGAAACAACAAATTCTTCTGAAGCAGCTCCGACAGACGACAATGGGTCGTGGGAACTTGTTCCTGTAACTACCCTTCCCCTCAGCATAGGTACCAATGGCTGGGCTACATTCTCTGCTCCGGTAGCAGTGACCGTGCCCGGTGATGTGCAGGCATTCTTTGTCAACAACGAGCCATCGGATGGCAAGGTGATTTTAAGCGAAGTGAACGGAGCAGTTCCTGCCAATCAGGGCATCATTGTGAAGGGCACTGACGGTAGCACCGTGAACATCAGCACAGAGGTTGGTGGAGCAGAGGCAGACCTGTCGGGCAACAAGCTGGTAGCCAATGTAGAAGCCAAGTCCATCAGCGGTACTGCTGGTGATGGCGTCTATGCCTTTGCAACAAACAAGAATGTCACTCCGTATGTTACGGGCTTCATGAAGCTCCTGACCACCATCACACTGCCGGGCCACAAGTGCTATCTCGTGTCAGCAGGTTCTGCAAGTTCTGCTCGCTTTATGCCTATCTTCACCGAAGACGACTTTACCGGCATTGAGGGTGTGGAGAACCCATCTGACAGCCAAGCCTCCCAAGTCTATGACCTTCAGGGACGCAAGGTGTATGGCGTGGAGAAAGGCCGCATGTATATTCAGAATGGCAAGACATTCATTGCTTACTAACAACAAGTAATCCAAACAAAACTATGAAGAAAACATATATTGCACCCGAAATGGAGATTGTCCGCATTGAGGCAATGAACGTTATGGCAACATCTATCGTTGTTAAGGAAGATGGCGAAAGCAGCATAACGGAATCTAACCGCGACAATTTTGAGTTCAACTCAAACTCTTTCAGAGGCGGATTGTTTGATGAGGAATAGACTTCGCGGAAGTCGTAGTCATGCCGAGCACTGACATGACTTATACCAGGCAGGCAGCCACTGGCGTTGAAACGTCGGTGGCTGTCTATTTTTTCTTGGGTTGCTTGTTGAGTCTGTAGATTACGTGCAACAGTGCGAACTGTGTGGCACGGATGGAGTTGACTCGATAGCCCACGGAGATGATGGCATCGAGTGCCTTTCGCAACCAACGTTCCTCTTCCTTTTCTGAATATTATGCCGAACAAAATGCTGATGGGGTCAAAAGTTTTGGAAACAACAAAGTGCAAATGCCTTTGTCTTTGCAAACATGGGCACTTGCACTGTCTCGTAACAACGAGTTTCCTATTTAGTTACTGTAATCACACCCAGGACATTTACCGTTGCATAGCTCAAGACCAAAATTCTGTGACTTGCTAGATTACAGGAAGTCTCAAACACAGCGTCGATAAACACCTTCAATATGTCTGGACTACTTTACCCACCCATAGCCCGCTTCATGTAGATATGCCTGACAGCGCAAACTATAATTGGCGCGGCGTGAGCAGTCTCACCCATTAACCCGTGAAAGATACTCGTCTAACCCTGGTAACTTATAAAGTGAGCGCTGATAGTCTGTTGCAAAAATACAAAAAAAACGGAAGAAGCATATGGCTTCCTCCGCTAAGTTGTGTAAAAATCTTAATTTTAGATTCGTTAACCCAAATAGATTGGATTTCTTCTCCCAATTACAGTTTGAGGGCTGCTATGGTATTCAATCTGGCAATTTATCCAAGTCTAAAGATTGATTTCAATTTTGCAGCCTCTTCAGCCAGCTTCTTTGGATTTTGCTTTTCCAGCTTCCCAAGATTCACGAGCTTCCACTTTACTGATGGGTAGTTCTTCATGTAGGCAAACTCATAGCCATCCCATTCAGGCTTACCCTGCTCAAAGCTGACAAGGAAGTTCTTGTCGGCATCGGTCATCATGCCATTGACATCGGCTATCAGTTTAGCACGAGTCTCCTCGAACTCCTCATAAGAGAAAGGGATGTCGGTCATGCCGTCAAACTGGTTGGTCATGGCTTCTCGTTGGTCTATCAGCCTTGGGGCAAAGGACTCGTGGATGGGGCGGTCGCTGCCGAGTAGACAGAATATCAGCCCTTCACGACAATCAACTAATGGAATGTCCATATGGCTAACGTCAAACAAGTCTCTTGGATGTTGGCGAGAGAGGGCTGCAGCTATCTTGCCGCCATAGAGTTGAGTCAGAGGGACGGTGTTGGCCTCACAGTAGAGTCCAAACTCATCTTGTGCTTTGTCGCTCAATGGAACTGTGATAGCTTCGCCGCCCACAAGTCCGCGCTTGGTCTGGTTAACCTCCACCTTGACTTGCTTTCCACGCCACTCGCACAACAACTTGCAGGTGTCGTAGTTGGGCTTGATGTGCATACCCTTGAATGCCTTCTTCGCTTTCTCACAGATGAAAGCCAGATGAAGGTTGATATCTTCAAGACTCTGCTTCCTGTCAGCTAATGGAATGTAGGTGAGGTCTATGTCGACCGAGTACCTAGGTAAATCTTTCAAGAAGAGGTTGATGGCCGTGCCGCCATGGACGGCAAACACACCTTCTTCCATCACGATGGGCATGAGGCGGAGCAGCAGCTCCACCTTTTGGGCGTAAACCCTGCCAGTTATATTGTTCTCATTCATATTCTGCAAGATCTTTAGGGATGGTCATATTGTATTTGGAGATATACTTTCCTGTCGGCACTACCATGCATCGGGCAGTGCCCAGCCGTACATTGTCAAGTTTCAATGCCTTGAACCACGGGTGTCCGGCTTTCTCGGCCATATAGACAAAGAGCCGCTTCACTTTTTGCGATGAGCACGTTTCAAGCAGCGATTGCACCAGTTTAGGGCGAAGCGTGGTCAGGCTCTCCATTATATAATAAAGGTCTAAGAGCGAGGACGCAGCCTCCGGCAGGTGAAGACATTCCAGGAAGGCACGCTCGGGCGATGACACCAAAAGACTGTCGCCTTCAACGGTCATGGTCTCCACGCCAAGCAAGTCATCACCCAGGAAAGAAGTGGTCATATACTTCACCGTCATATCCCAATCAAACGACAACATCCATGACGGAAGTTTATTCGTTCTTCCTGTAAACAGATAAGCCTGTGGCTTTCCCAGTGAAAGATAATGCGAGTATCCACGCAGCTCAAGAGCAGTGTAAGCACCTACGATGCAGCTCTTCGATAGCTGGTTGTTATAGGCGGCTATGGCATGAAGCAGTTTGGGCGTAGTGCCAGTTAAGACATACACCCCTTTGGATATTCTGCTCAGCCAACCGCTCTTCATGTAGGCATACTGCCCCTTGGCATCTAGTCCCTGCCGCGTGAGCCAGTCGCCAAACATGAAGCCTGCATGCGGATTAGACTCCATTATTCGCTGTATCCTTGTAGCCATCTTCTTTGATATTATGAATTTGACGATAATTTTCCTGCAAAATTACTCATTTATCTTGATTGACCAAATGTCTCGCCAAGAAAGTACTGAATTTTTCTTGATATTGTGCGCCGTCTTCGCTTTCTTTGCGAATATGAGGTGCAAAAACCAGCAAAGACACCTTATAAAGACATGAGACTGCAAGCGGTTATAAAATCATCACATAAGACGGGCTAATAACCTTTTTGGGGCTTAATTCTGTATTTTTCAGCTGTCTGAAGTCGAACGCATTTCGTCTTCTTCATTATTCCCTTTGAGCCCGGTATAATCGTTGATATAAAGAAATCAAGCACATGTGATTGCGGCAGATATGAGGTTTCAGATTACTTTTTGGCCTGAAATCAATAAATAATGCGTAATAATCTCGTTTAGTCAGTTTTTTGCATTATCTTTGTACATTATTAATATTAGGTATGAACATATCATTGCGAAATGCGATACGGTGGGCACTCATCGCTCTTGCCGCACCGGTATTCCTCATCATATTGTTGGCGGTGCTGCTCTATCTGCCTCCGGTGCAGAACTGGGCGGTAGACTGCGTGGCGGACTATGCCTCGGAGAAGACTGGAATGCAGATCTCCGTGGGCAGGGTGAATCTGGAGTTTCCGCTCGACCTCGGAGTGGAAAACTTCAAGATGATAAAACCCAACGACTCGCTGCCGCAGGTGAGAGACACCGT
>ENA-ORPK01001095-ORPK01001095.1-human-gut-metagenome-genome-assembly--contig:-NODE-1095-length-22857-cov-7.547891_pt1 | contig 22857 bp, 16 predicted proteins | sample MGYA00242139_ERZ509068 | MGnify/ENA primary metagenome ERZ509068 (study PRJEB26280, sample SAMEA2338687) | human gut metagenome | biome: human gut; feature: human-associated habitat; material: faeces... | reverse complement strand
TCCCCCAGGGTCGGAAGGCAGCAAGGGTAGGAGGTCGTAGCGGTGCGATGTACTAAGCTTTCCCTTTTTTCTATTTTATATAATACAGTCAAAGCGAAAGTACCAATATATTTTGAATGTAATATGACACTTAATTGTCTTGCCAATGATTGGAAGAAAGACGAATATCGTTATTCTCTTGAGTTATCCAAGTCGAAAACGCCCCAAAATACCATCTTGGTCGTAGGGGTTAATCCTGGAGGTCAAACAGATCCCGAAGAACAATATTTTGGTTCGACCATTCGTCGTGTGTGCAAACTCGTAATTAACAATGGAGAAGGTAACACGACATATGATAGCGTATTGTTCGTAAATCTGACTCCTGTAATCGCAAAAGCCCCATCTAGTTTGAAGGATACAGCTAGTATAGAGCATCTTCCTAAGGACAATATTAATAATTGGTAGACATATAAAAAGGGGCTGTTGACTTACTTTCATAATTGGTAGTTATAGCCTGTTGAATATCTTCTTCCATATCGAACCAACGTCCGGACGACTGCGGGCAGAAACAAACTCACTGAGGTAACTGCGTTTGTTAATGTTAAGATTTTACAAAATGCTTTCAGCCACACAACGTACCTATGCCCACAGATGCCAGACCGGACTGAAAAATCAAGGTCAAAGGCACAAGATTTTCACGACAATGAGCCTTCTATATGCTTATAAAAGGCTTTGGGCTGAATGAGTTTCGTAAATTCGCAACGAAATCGACAAGAGGAAACATTCCTGATCAGCGTCGGGTGTAGAAAGCTATTGCATTGAAGTGTTATTAAGTCACAATTGCTTAAGCATAAACACTATAAGGCAAAAGTTGGTCAACTCCGATAGAGAGCATCGCTATAAGCGTCCATCATATCTTCGACTGTCCAACGACGGTATTTATTTGGAAGGCAGCGGAACATAAAAAACGCGATATTCATTTAATTTTTTCATCACTACGCAAAAAGGTTGCGTACTTCGCGTATAATTTTGCATCCGCAATCCGAAAGGAATCGCATCGATGTACTGAGCTGACGGGCTCATCGTCATAAGACTTTTCACGCCGCGGTTTAGCAGCTTCATTACCTGCCAAGGTCAAAATGCCTGCTTACTACGATCAATGGTTACTGCTGGTTCGAGTCCAGCCCGCGGCACAACTTTATGAGGACCAAGGATGGCTTACTTCCTGATTCTTTCATCTTAATTCCATAGCGGAATTAAGAGACTTCATCAGCTATTCAATTTCCTCATATTAATATTAGATCCGGTAGCCCTGCTACCAACAAGGTCAAAGAGAAGCTTACTTCTATGGCATCAGACACTTATTGCCTGGCTAACAACCAGGAGGACAGCTTCTCAATTACCTTTTTAATTTATTATGGCTATGAATAAGACCTTGACAAAAGTCGCTTTGCGCTATCATGCGGTGTTCCTCGACATCAACCGCGAGGACATCAACAAGAATTCCGAGGCTACAATTCCAGTGATGGCGTTCGTGGCGCGATTGAAGGAGAACGGTTTCAGTGTGAGCGAGGAACTGCTCCACGCACTTAACGCGGTTTCCGCGGATACGCTCGCGGAAATCACCGAGTGCATCAATGATGTGATGGGAGTCAATCTGAACTGGGCCTCTCTTGTCAAGGGGTGGGACGTACCCACAGGAGAATCTCGCGCGGATCACCTTCTCACCTGGATCACAAATATTTTTGGAGGGAAAGCGGCAGGATTCAAGGGAACAACCCTGAAATGTGGCCACTTTATACCAAACGGAACATTCCCGTTAGAGCGTTACAATGGCTGTCCATTCTGCGGGACACCGTTCGAGACAGCGGACTTTGTTTATAAAGGTCAGGGCAGCAAGTTGAAAGAACTCAGGCTGTTTACAGATGCTGACATTAGAAATGTCTTTGCCTCCCTTCTGTCTTCCGCAACCCCGTTGGATGCGACGCAGAGCGATTCCCTGAAGTCGCTTCTGGGCCAGTACCCTCTACCTACAGACGCAAACATTTCAATGAAGGAAACCGCTATGCTTGTCACCAAGACTTTGGTGGAGCAGGGAAAAGCGGATGAGGCTTCCGCGTTTCTGAAGACCCCTGCTGACATCCTTCGTTATCTTTGGTATGAGAAGACCGGACATATTCAGATCATCGAGCCGAAGACCCTTGTAGCCCACGCCCGAAAGATGTACTATCATATGTGGGGACCGCTTGACAAGGGTAAGGACGCAGCCAAGGATATGAAGCTGAAACTGATGCTTAAATATGATCGCAAGGCCTGTCTCCGCGTAGCCAAATGGATGAACGCCATTCCAATGACAGCAATGCATGCGGCTGAGAATATGAATCCGAAACGCGGTATGTGGGTACGTATGATCCGTGCCCTCCGTCTGGGTGAATACTCCCGCAAGGAGGGTATGGAACATCTTGCCGACATCCTTGACGTATTCTACAAGCAGGAATATTCCACTTGGCAGGGTCGTGTTGACAAGGCGCGTTCCGAGAATGACGCCAACAAGACTCTTGAATTGCTCAAGGAGCGACCTGGCTTATTTGCCCGTTGCCTGTTTGCCACTATGCTTAGGTTTGGCAGCGACAAGGCATTGGCCGCTTTCAACGAAGTGACAGACAGACTTCCGGCGCGACTGCTGCTGTCATTAGGCAATGCCGCCGAGACATATTTTGATGTTAAGGGAGCGCGTGTCGCACACCCGATCACTGGTGTTACCCACCGTATCGAGGCCAACAAGCTGCTTACCCTATACGATGAAGAGGCCAGAAAAGAGATGATCAAGGGTGTCAATGAAATCTACAAGTCCTCTATGGAACGTCGTTTCGCCTCAAAGAAAACCGAGGCGAAGTCCATATTCATTGATCCGGTCCTTTACAGAATACCAGTAAGCGTCGGCGACCGTACGTCAACCGTTCAGGACACCTCCTGCGCCTTGATGGGCACTCGCTTTCCTGTAGAGGGAGAAACCGTACGCTTGTTCCTTCAGTGGGGGAAAGGTTTGCATTCCCAGCCCCTCGATATGGATTTGAGCTGCCGGATAGCTTTGCCGGATGGGAAGACCGACTACTGCTACTTCGGAAACCTGACTTGCCCTGGAGCAAAGCACTCCGGTGATATTCGTGAGATTCCGGAAATGGCCGGCACCGCTGAATATATAGAACTTTCTCTCCCGGAATTAGAGGCGGAAGGCGCTAAGTATGTGACTTTCACTTGCAATGCCTACTCTTGCGGTTCACTAACACCCAACCTCGTCGTTGGCTGGATGGATTCTGCGTATCCAATGAAAATCTCTAAGAGAAAAGGTGTGGCGTATGATCCTTCGTGTGTCCAGCACTTGGTCCGCATCAGCGAAGGGAATTTGTCCAAGGGACTGGTGTTCGGCGTTCTTGATGTCGCGAAGCGTGAAATCGTCTGGCTTGAGATGGCATTCACATCCCAGATTATCCACAACGCTGACAGCGAATCGATTGAAGCGATCCTGCATCGACTGGAAGAGAAGATCTCGATCGGTGAGCTTCTTGATCTGAAAGCCAAAGGACAGAACCTGAGACGGGTTGAGTCCGCCGATGAGGCTGATGAAATCTACACTTATGAATGGGCGTTGAATCCGGCTGAGGTAAGCGAACTGCTTAACGGGTAGAAAAATGGAATATAACCACCAATATATTCTTTACTCAGTATTGGGAAAATTTCCGTAATTTCGTGCCTGATATGGAAAAGTACGAAAGCGCTATTTTTGAAGGGCTGAACGCTGAGCAGAAGAAGGCGGTCGGCAGTGTGGACGGACCGGTGCTGATTGTGGCTGGTGCGGGATCTGGTAAGACAAGGGTGTTGACGAGCAGGATCGCCTACATTCTGGAGAGGGGGTGCGATCCGGCACGGATTATGGCCCTGACCTTCACGAAGAAGGCCGCCACGGAGATGAAGGAAAGGATCGCCGTGATGGTCGGAGATCGGAAGGCCAGAAGGCTCTTTATGGGAACCTTCCACTCCATATTCATAAGATTTCTAAGGGAATATGCCGCCTTGCTCGGCTACCCTTCCACTTTCACCATCTACGACACCAGCGATTCGGTGAGCGGCATAAAGGCCTGCATAAAGGAGCTTGGGCTGGACGAAAAGGTTTACAAGCCGAAGGATGTGCTGTCAAGAATATCAATGGCCAAGAACAACCTCATCACAGCCACCGCCTACCGGAACAACCAGCAGGCGATCATCAACGACACGCACGCCCGGAAGCCAAGAATATGCGACATCTACTCCCGCTACGCCGAGAAGTGCAAGAACTCGGGGGTGATGGACTTCGATGACATATTACTGAATATGAATATATTGCTTCGGGATTTTCCCGAGGCCAAGGATGCGATCGCGTCCCGGTTCGACTACTATCTTGTGGATGAGTACCAGGACACGAACTTCGCCCAGTATCTGATCCTGAAGAAGTTGACGGAGAAGCACCGCAACCTCTGCGTTGTGGGTGACGACTCGCAGTCCATCTACGCTTTCCGAGGAGCGAAGATCGAGAATATTCTTAATTTCAAGAAAGATTACCCAGAGTGCCGGATATTCCGCCTGGAGAGGAATTACCGCTCGACGGCGAACATCGTGAACGCCGCCAACTCATTGATAGCCAAGAACGAGAACAGGATTCCAAAAACCTGTGTCGCCGTTGGTGAGGAGGGCGAGAAGATCCGCCTTCTGAAGAGCTGGTCCGAGCAGGACGAGGCAATCACCATCGCCTCGGAGATTGTGGAAAGGATGCAGTCCGACCACGCCAAGTACCAGGATTTCGCGATCCTTTACAGAACCAATTCCCAGTCAAGAGCCTTGGAGGAGGCTTTGAGGAAGAGAAACCTGCCGTATATGATCTACTCCGGCAACTCGTTCTTCGACAGGGCCGAGGTCAAGGATATGATGGCGTACCTGAAGCTGGTCGTGAATGTCAACGATGACGAGTCGTTCAAGAGGATTGTGAACACTCCGGCAAGAGGAATCGGTGACACATCGCTCAACGCATTGGCAGCTATGGCGTTCGACCTGAAATGCTCGCTGTTCAAGGCGGCATATTCAGAGAAGTTCGCGGACTACGGTCTCAAGCCGGCGGCCGTGGCGAAGATACGCTCTTTCTGTGAGATGATCAACGGGTTCGCCGCCAAAGAGGCCACCACCAACGCTGACGAGTTGGCTCTCGGGATTTCCAACGCCTGCGGGCTGTACGCATTCTTTAAGAACGACCCGTCGATCGAGGCTCAGTCAAGGGCTTCCAATGTCGAGGAACTCATCAACAGCGTCACCCATTTCATTGAGGAGCAGAGGGAAAGCTATTTCCGCGACCTTCTGGCGGAAGGTGAGGCCGAGGATGATTCCGAGGTTGAATATCCTGTTTTCACTTTGGGGGCGTTCCTGGAGAATATTTCCCTGCTGTCCAACGTGGATGTCGAGGACGAGGAGGACACGAACAACAAGATAGCCCTGATGACCGTGCACTCAGCGAAAGGTCTGGAGTTTCCGTACGTTTTCGTGGCCGGTTTGGAGGAGAACATATTCCCGTCTGGCGGGATGCTTATTTCTCCCGCCGAGATAGAGGAGGAGCGTCGTCTGTTCTATGTGGCCATCACAAGGGCGAAGAAGGCCGTCTGCCTTTCGTTCGCCAACACCAGGATGCGCAACGGCAAGCACGAGTCCAATTCCCCGAGCCGTTTCATCAAGGAGATCGACACCAAGTACATCGCCAACCCTCTTAGGAACGATAATTTCTCGGATGATGATTCTCTGGATTTCGAGGATTTCGGTGGGTTCGGCTCACGAGGATTCGGTTCCGGGAATGGCTCCGGAAGCGGCTCCGGGCGTTTTCCGGGTGGTTCATACGGTTCCGGACGATCTTCTGGTGCTTATGGCAACGGTTCCTCTGGCCGGTTCGGAGGTGGAAACCGTCCCGCAAACAAGTACGGAATGGGCGGCGGCAATTCCTACGGTTCTTCCGGCAGCGTCAGGTACGAGCGTAAGCCAGCCTCCGCTCCAAGGCTGTCCGACACCGCCTCCAAGATCGAGGCCTTGAGAAACCGTCCGCTGCCCCCTAAGATTTCCGACACCGATTTCGTTCCAGCCCCGATGACCGATTTCAAGGTCGGCCAACGGATCGAGCACAACCGCTTCGGCCAAGGCAAGATCCTTGAGATCACCGGTAACGCCCCCGACCTCAAGGCCAAGATCACATTCGACCACTACGGCGAGAAACTTCTCCTGCTCAAGTACGCCAAGATGCGTGTTTTGTAAGTTAAATCCACACATACAGTCAAGATTTTACAGAACGCAACTGCCTGACACGACAACTGCAATATGTTCAAGATGTTTTTCGGAATTGCGTGGATAATTGCTATATTTGCAAGTTGTAAAATATACGGTTGTAATTACAATCAACACTATTTATATGTCAAACATCATCGATTTGAAAAAGGGTCTGAACATTCCGATCAGCGGAGTGGCGGCCCTAGAAGCAAAGAAGACGATCGTGCCTGACACAGTTGCCATTAAACCGACGGATTTCAAGGGGTTCTCCCCGAGACTTCTCGTGAAGGAAGGTGACAAGGTTCTGGCAGGATCCCCTGTTTTGGCAGACAAACAGCACCAGGACATTCTCCTGACCTCTCCGGTGAGCGGAACGGTTCAGGGAATCGTCAGGGGAGAGAAGAGGAAACTCCTCGCTGTGCTCGTGAAGGCTGACGGCGCCAATGAGGCCGTCGATTTCGGAGCCAAGAATCCTTCCGGTCTGAAGGCCGAGGAGGTGAAGGACATCCTTCTCAAGAGCGGTCTGTGGCCATTCATCATTCAGAGGCCTTATGGAATCATCGCCGATCCGGCTTTGACACCTAAGGCTATTTTCGTGTCCGCATTCTCGACGGCTCCTCTTGCGGCTGACGCTGAGTTCGCCTTCAAGGATGAGGTCGCCGCCATCCAGGCAGGTGTGACGGCTGTGTCAAAGCTCGCCAAGGTTCACGTCTGCGTGAACAGCGATGCTTCGGCTTTCGCCAAACTCACCGACGCGACTGTCCACACGGTCAACGGAAAGAAGCATCCGGCCGGAAATGTTGGTGTGCAGATCAGCCACATCTCTCCTATAAAGAAAGGTGAGACCGTTTGGACTCTGTCCCTGCTCGCTCTCGCGGCCATCGGCAAGCTCTTCAAGACCGGCAGGATCGACCTTACCCGTAAGGTGGCCGTCACCGGACCGGTTGTCAAGGACGCTTCTTATGTCGTTACCCTTCCGGGAATGCCGATCAAGGCTCTCAAGGGATTCTATGACAATAGTGTGGAGACCCGTTTCATCAGCGGAGACGTGCTTTCCGGCGAGAATGTCGGCGAGGACGGTTACCTCGGATTCTTCGACAATCAGGTCTCTCTGATCAAGGAAGGCCGTGAAAGGGAAGTGCTCGGATGGGCGAAACCGTTCAGGTTCAATCAGTTCAGCTCTTCTATGACTTACTTCTCCTGGCTTCTGCCTAAGAAGAAGTACAATATGGACACCAACACCCACGGCGGCGTGCGCGCGTTCGTGGTTTCGGATGTATATTCAAAGGTTCTCCCTATGGATCTTTTCCCTGTCTATCTGATCAAGGCCTGCCTTGCCGGCGACATCGAGAAGATGGAGCAGTTCGGTATCTATGAGGTTCTTCCTGAGGACTTCGCCCTGTGCGAGTTCGTGGATCCTTCAAAGAACGACATCCAGGCTATCATCGCCAAGGGAATCGACCTTATGATAAAGGAAATGGCTTAAAGGATTATCGCTATGGAAGAAAACACAGTAAAACCAGGCCTTTTCGAGAAAGGCGGTAAGTTGGGGTGGCTGCATTCTACCTGGGATGCCTTTGACACCTTCCTCCGCGTCCCTGCGACCGTGACAGCCAAAGGCGCTCACGTCAGGGATGCCGTTGACATCAAGAGAATTATGATCATCGTTGTGCTGGCTGTTGTTCCCGCCGCTCTGTTCGGTATGTGGAATGTCGGCTACCAGCACAATCTCGCGGTCGGAGACCTTCCGGGATTCTGGAACCAGTTCTTCTGGGGACTTCTGAAGGTTCTCCCTCTCTACCTTGTCTCCTACATCGTAGGTCTCGGCATCGAGTTCGCCTCAGCCCAGATCAAGGGCGAGGAGGTGAATGAGGGTTACCTCGTTTCCGGTATGCTCATTCCGCTGATCGTCCCTGTGGACGTTCCGCTCTGGATGCTTGCCATCGCGGTGGCTTTCGCGGTAATATTCGGTAAGGAAGTGTTCGGCGGCACAGGAATGAACTTCCTGAACCCTGCGCTCCTCTGCCGCGCCTTCCTGTTCTTCTCTTATCCTATCTCAATGTCTGGATCAGAGGTTTGGGTAGCGCATCGCTGCGGAGCTGACGCCATCTCCGGCGCCACACCTCTTTCTTATCTTACAGAGGGACAGGGTGCCCTTGAGGCCATCAACAATGCCGGCTATAGCTTCTGGAATATGTTCTCCGGAACCATCCCTGGCTCTGTCGGCGAGACTTCCGTGATCGCTATCCTCATCGGTGCCGTCATCCTCATCTGGACAGGTGTCGCAAGCTGGAAGATCATGGTTTCATCCGTGGCTGGCGCCCTTCTCGTAGGCTGGCTCGGCAATGTCGGTGGAGTGACTGACGTTCCTGCTTACTATCAGCTTGTTATGGGTGGTTTCGCTTTCGGTACTGTCTTCATGGCCACCGACCCTGTCACCTCCGCCCAGACCGAGACCGGAAAGTGGATCTACGGATTCCTCATCGGCGCTCTCTGCGTGGTTGTCAGACTCTTCAATCCAGGCTACGCCGAGGGCATGATGCTGGCCATCCTCCTTATGAACACCTTCGCTCCGCTGATCGACCACTATGTGACATCAGCCGCTACGGGCAGAAGAGCAAAAAAGGTTACAATCGCTTAATTTTCAAGGAATATGAATACTAACGGTAACGCATACACAGTAATGTCGTGGCCCTTGTCGCAGCGATTCTCGCCTTTGTGGCTATGACGCTCAAACCAAAGCAGGACGCCAACATCAAGGCCGAGACCATCAGCCAGATGCTGACTGCCGCACAGTTCTACACAAAGGACGAGTGCAGCGCTATGGGTAACGACAAGGTTCTGGAAGCATATTCACAGAACATCAGGGAAGCCTACACCATCAACCTGAAAGGCGAGAAGGTCCGTGACCTCAATACAGAGGTCAAGAGCATCGAGCTTCAGGATGGTCTCAAGGCTCAGAACAAGAACATCAAGGACGGCTCCGACGCCGCTGACCTTCCGGTCTATGTATTCAACAAGGATGGAAAGTCTGTCACTGTCGTCCCTGTCTATGGCGCTGGTCTTTGGGGACCTATCTGGGGCTACATCGCTCTGGACGAGGATCTTCAGACAATCGTGGGCGCTTACTTCGATCACGACAGCGAGACTCCTGGTCTCGGCGCCAAGATCAAGGACGATCCGTCTTTCAGGGCTGAGTTCATCGGCAAGAAGGTGAATGTGGCCTCTGATCCGGTGTTCAGTGTCGTCAAGGTTGGCACATCTGCCGATGAGAACAGCTCGGTTGACGCCATCACCGGCGCGACAATGACCAGCAAGGGTCTCGGTGAGGCCATCGCGTTCTGGCTCAAGGCCTACGCTCCGTTCCTTTCCTCAGCAGCTCCGGCCAAGGAGTGCTGCGGCGAAAACGGTGGTGAGTGCGACGGCTCGAAACCTTGCTGCTCAGAGTCTTCCGAGGCTGGATGCTGCTCTGACTCGTCAGCTGTTAAATGCCCTGTAACTGAATAATCAAGGAGGAAGTAATATGAACAAAGAACTCAAAGAAACGATTCTTAACCCGATTTTCAAGGGCAACCCTATCACTGTCCTTGTGCTGGGTATCTGCTCCTCCCTCGCTGTAACGGTCGAGATGAAGGGAGCGCTTGTCATGGCCCTCTCCGTGACCATCGTCACAGGCCTTTCCAGCCTTGTGCTCTCGATGATGAGAAACACCATTCCTAACCGTGTGCGTATCATCGTGCAGCTGGTTGTCGTGGCTCTTATGGTAATCCTTGTCGACCAGTTCCTGAAGGCCTACGCCTACGGAATCGACAAGCAATTGTCCGTGTACATCGGCCTTATCATCACGAACTGTATCGTGATGGGACGTATCGAGGCTTTCGCCCTCGGCAACAAGCCGATCCCTTCACTGCTTGACGGTCTCGCCAACGGTGTCGGCTACGGCCTCATCCTCATCGTCGTGGCTTTCTTCCGTGAACTCTTCGGATCCGGCACATTGTTCGGTCTGAGGATAATCCCTGAAAGCTTCTACGCCGCCGGCTATGTCAACAACGGTCTCGTGATCCTCCCTCCGATGGCGCTGATCCTCATCGGCTGCATCATCTGGATCCAGAGAAGCATCCAGAAGGACCTTCAGGAAAAATAACGACAAAGACAAGTACTGATTATGGAATATTTAAGCTTATTCGTAAAGTCAATATTCGTTGACAATATGATTTTCGCGTACTTCCTTGGTATGTGCTCATACCTGGCGGTATCGAAAAATGTGAAGACAGCTTCCGGTCTTGGTGTCGCTGTTATTTTCGTCCTTCTTGTGACATTGCCGATCAACTATCTTCTGAACAAGTACGTCCTGGCGCCTGACGCATTGATAAAAGGTGTGGATCTGAGTTTCCTCAGCTTCATCATATTCATCGCCGTCATCGCCGCGTTCACGCAGCTTGTCGAGATGATCGTGGAAAAATTCGCTCCGGCACTATATTCATCACTGGGAATCTATCTGCCTCTGATCGCCGTGAACTGCGCCATCCTTGGTGGTTCGCTCTTTATGCAGAACAAGGATTTCGTGAATGTCGGGGAGGCTTCGGTTTACGCTCTTGGTTCCGGCATCGGCTGGTTCCTCGCCATCGTGACCCTAGCCGCGATCAGGGAAAAGATGTCCTACTCGAAGGTTCCTGCCGGACTCAGAGGCATCGGTATCACATTCATCACCGTTGGTCTGATGGCTATGGCCTTTATGACCTTTATGGGATTGACAATCTAATTAGGAGGCAGAGAATATGTTTTCAACAGTAATTTCAGCTATCATCACAATTGTGGTTGTGACCGTGGTTCTGGTCGCTCTGCTTCTGTATGTGAAGATCAAACTTACTCCGGACGGCACTGTCAAGATCGACATCAACGACGGAAAGAAGGTTCTTGACGTTCCTCAGGGAAGCGACCTTCTGCACACTCTCGCCGACCAGAAGATTTTCCTTCCTTCCGCTTGCGGTGGAAAGGCGAACTGCGGTCAGTGCAAGGTTCAGGTGCTTGAAGGCGGCGGAACCATCCTTCCTACCGAGACCGGCTTCTTCAGCCGCAAGCAGATCAAGGACGGCTACAGGCTCGGTTGCCAGGTAAAGGTAAAGGAGAACATCAAGATCCAGGTTCCCGAGTCAACGCTCAGCGTTCAGAAACTTGAGTGCGAGGTCATCTCCAACAAGAACGTGGCCACCTTCATCAAGGAGTTCACGGTTAAACTTCCTGAGGGAGTTCATCTTGACTTCAAGTCCGGTGAGTACATCCAGATCGACATCCCTGCCTACGACCTTGATTTCTCGACGATTGATGTCGATGACATCTACAAGGCCGACTGGGAGAAGTACGGTTTCTTCGGCATCAAGACGAAGAACGAGGTGCCTACGATCAGGGCTTACTCTATGGCCTCTTACCCTGCGGAGGGCGACATCATCAAACTGAACGTACGTATCGCCACTCCTCCGTTTGACAGGAGCCAGCCTAAGGGCGTTTTCAAGATGCTGCCTGTTCCTCCGGGAGTCGGTTCATCCTATGTCTTCACCCGCAAGCCGGGCGACAAGGTTTGGATCTCCGGTCCGTTCGGTGAGTTCCTTCTTCCTAAGAACGATCCTGATTCTCAGGAATATATCTTCGTGGGTGGTGGCGCCGGTATGGCTCCTTTGAGAAGCCATATCATGCACCTGTTCAAGACTCTCAAAACAAAGCGTGAGGTACACTTCTTCTATGGAGCGCGCAGCCTTGTCGAGGCATTCTACCTTGAGGACTACGCCGAGATCGAGAAGGAGTTCCCTAACTTCCACTTCCATCTGGCCCTTGACCGTCCTGATCCGGCAGCTGACGCAGCTGGAGTCAAGTACACGGCAGGTTTCGTTCACAATGTGATGTACGAGACCTATCTCAAGGACCACGACACTCCGGAGGACATCAAGTACTTTATGTGCGGACCTCCTATGATGGTCGCTTCCGTCAACAAACTGCTTGATAGCCTTGGAGTGCAGCCTGAGAGCATTCTGTACGATAACTTCTCGTAATCGAGACGTGATATTTATTGAGGACTGGCCCGCTTGGACCAGTCTTTTTTTGTACATTTGCGGTATGATTGACAAGAAAGTACAGATGATGGATGCGGGAATGGTGCTGTTCACGAGCGAGAAGCCGTTCGGGACGGTGCTGGGGGGCATCAAAGCGGAGTTGACGAAACTTGGTAAGGTCAAAAGGGCCAACGAGATATCACCGGATGAACTTCCTGACACGACGGGAGAGTGTGACCTTTTTGTGGACTGGTCAACGCCTCTGCGTTGGCGGGCCATTTCCTGCCGGCTGGAGGATGCCGGTCTTGTGGGAACAAATGCTGACGGTGAGGAGACCAGACGCTATGCGCTTTGTGTCAAGGAAGGAAACAAGAACCGGAAAGGGAAGGTTCTTGTGACGTTGCTGCTTGCTGTGATATTCATTGCCTTGGGAATATTCAGCATCGACGGGGTTGCTGGAATATTCACGGTTCTTTTTGGTAGTGTTTTTGTCGTTGCCATTGTTATTCTTGCTTTGCGGCCAAGTGCCAAGGCTCAAAAAGTGGTGAGAGATCTTCTTGAGGTCGTGCGTGAGGCGAAGTGATTTTCACCTCTGATCCGTGCTTTTTGACGCTCAGAAAGGCAATTTTTGGCGAATTTTGCCTAAGATAAACAAAAACAGCATAAAAATCGTTTCAGATAGTTGTTTTGTTTAAAAGAATTTGTATATTTGACGTGAAGTTTTTCATAGTTTAAGTTTAGGTTAAGTAGCGGGGTGAACGCAGTGAATGCGCTTGCCCCGTGAATTTTCTATAAAAAACAGAAATTTACGTTTTTTATAGAAAACATTTTTTGTTTCTTTTCATTATTTACGTTTAGTCACCATACTTTTGCAGACGGCCCGCAACGGTGCGGACTGTTAAATTTTTACAACTATGAAGAGTTCTCTCAGAATCCTTTCCAGGACCGCGTCGGTCGGAATGATGGCATTGGCCGCCGTTATGTTTTCGTGCAACAAGATTCCTTCCGAAACCGCCCAAGGCACGTTGAGTTGGAATTTCTCGCAAAGAATGCTCACCAGGGCGACTGTTGATCTGCCTGACACCGACGCATTCATTCTTACAGTGAAAAATTCGGCCGGAGATGTACTCTATGAAGGAGCGTATGGCGATTCCCCGGAGTCAATGCTTGTTAATCCAGGTAGTTATACCGTCAAGGCCGTGTCAAGGGTTTTCGAGAAACCAGAGTTTTCCGCTCCGCAGTTCGGAGACGAACAGGTTGTCGTGGTCCAGTCGGGGACAAGCACTAAAGCCCGCCTTAACTGTACTCAACTCAATTCCGGCCTTAGGATGAGGCTGGATTCCGAATTCGGCGCGACATACCCGAATGGTTCCGTGACCGTATCGTCAGCGGAGGGAAACCTCAAGTACTCTCAGACAGAAAACCGCATAGGTTATTTCAAGGCCGGAAACGTCTCCGTTTCTCTGGATGACGGCACTACCTCAAAGATTCTGCTGACACGTTATCTTGAGGCGTGTGAGGTTCTGACATTGGGCATATCCTGCCCTGCCATCGAGCCTCCAAAGCCTGATGCCGGTAATGGCATTTCCATTACAGTGGACACAAGCCGGGTCTGGAGCGGTTATGACTACGAGATCGGTTCCGGCCAAGGTGCGGATCCGGGTACTACCGTGTCCACGGCGTACAGTGTGGCGCAGGCTAAGGAGCACATCGGAGAGAAAAGTGTCTGGGTTTGCGGCTACATTGTGGGTGGTGATCTGTCATCGGCAAAGGAAGGAATTTCTTTCACACCACCGTTCACCTCCATGACATGTTTGGCGATAGCTTCTCGTTCATCAGTCACGTCAAAAAGTTCGTGCATGTCTGTCAAATTGCCGAAAGGTGACATACGTACCGAAATCAATCTGGCTGACAACCCTGGACTCATAGGACGGAAAATCTATCTAAAGGGAGACTTGATCGCGGCTTATTTTGGCATTCCTGGCATTGAGAATATTACTGAATATGTTCTGAAGTAACTGTTAACCAAATAATTATCTTTTATGAAAATCAAACTGAACAGGATGGCGTCCGCCATCGTGCTGGCGCTGCTTTGTCCATTGGCTGGACATTCGCAAAGCAAGACAGTGCCAAGAGCCTGGGAGTTCGGCCTTGGCGGGGCTGCAATGAACGTCACGAGAACGACCGTGTCAAACTTTCATCAGACCTCAGGTGGAGATTATATCTTCAACCTTGATGAGAAGATGCTGTATGGCGGAGTCGAACTCTACTCGGCTGTCGAACTGAAGAAATGGCTGTATGCCGATCTGCAGGGAACCTTAGGATTTGCAAAATACTATGAATCCGAAAGCCAACGGCAGGGATATTCATTGATGGTCAGTCCGGGAATACAGTTCCGCCCGTTTGTAAGAAGCGGCTGGATCCAACCATATCTCAGGTTAGGTGTCAACTATTACCACAAAAATTTTCCGACTTCCTATTTCGGACAGTTCAAGGGAGATGTCACAAAGGAGGCCTTATGGCGGACTGAGGATGCTTGGAATGAAGGATATACCTTTGATTCAGACACATTTTTCCCTTTGTCCGCCGGCATCGGTGTGATCGGCTGGATGAGCAATAGGGTGGGAGTGCATATTCAAGGGCAGTACAATCACTCGCTTGGTACCGACGGCATCAATTTCGCCCAAGCCTCCGCCGGAATAGTGCTGAGGTTGGGAGGACAGGACAAGAACAAGTCTGTGGCGGACCGTTACATTTCTAAGCATCTCGATGAATATGCGGGACTCTATCCTCAAAATGTCATTGAGAGGGAAGTTGTCCGTGAGGTCCCGGTCGAGGTTATCCGCGAGGTCATCAAGGAAATTCCTTCAGAGAAGACTTTGGCTGAAATGATGGACAATGTGAACTTTGATTTCGACAAAGCCACGATCACGGCTGATTCCCAGTTTACTCTGGATGAGATAGCTAACACTTTGGCGCAATTTCCGGATACACGTTTCCTTGTCGCCGGCTATACTGACGCCAAGGGAACTGAGGAATACAATGAGGAACTTTCACGTGCCCGTGCCAAGGCGGTCTATGAAGCGCTTCTGCTGAGAGGAATACCGACGTCCAGGCTTTGTTACAGAGGCTTTGGCAAGCGAGTGGCTCTTGTCCCGGAATCGGCTTCGGACGAACAGCGAAGAGGAGACCGTAAGGTCGTTATTGAAAGGGTGACGTCAGAATCACTGTGGAATTATCTTAACCAACAATAAATCATATTCATTTATGAAAAATCATTTTAGATCATTGATCATGGCGCTCATTGGGGTGTCGATGTTGGCTTCCTGCAATTCACTGGAGGTGACCATGCCGGTCGGACCACGTGGAGAACAAGGAATCCAGGGTGTTGCCGGTAAAGACGGATTGTCGGCTTATGAACTATGGGTCAAGGCGGTACAGGAAAAGCAGATTGACTATACCGGCTCTGTTGACATTAGTCATTTTTTCCTTTATCTTAAAGGCAAGGATGGCGTTGACGGTAAGGACGGCAAAGATGGCAAGGATGGTGCCGATGGTGTTGACGGCGCGAACGGCAAATCCGCCTACGAACTTTGGAAGGAATATGTCGCTACCGGAATCGATGATCCTCACAATCCTGGAAGTCAATGGGATAAAACCAAGACATCGATGGTGGATTTCTATAGGTTCCTTACGGGAAACGATGGCGCGGATGGACTTATCCCATATATCAAGGATGGAAACTGGTGGATTGGAGATCATGACACCGGAATCAAAGCCAAAGGTGACAAGGGCGACAAAGGTGACAAGGGCGACAAAGGTGATACCGGAGATAAAGGTGATAAGGGTGATAAAGGAGATACTGGAGCCAAAGGAGATAAGGGTGATAAAGGTGATAAGGGCGATAAAGGTGATAAAGGTGATAAGGGCGATACCGGTGTTTCCGGCAAAAATGGAGTTGACGGCCAGAGCGCGTACGAAATGTGGAAAAGATACGTTCAAGAAACGATTGCCGCCGGAGGCAAAGTGGTTGATCCGAACGGAAATGAAATCACATTGGACGATCTTTCCATTCAGAAATTCTTCCAATATTTGACTGGCAAGGATGGCGCGGACGGTAAGGACGGCCTGACACCGGAGATCGATCCAAAGACCGGCGAATGGATCATCGTTAATAAGGAAACCCGTGACACTATTTTTACTCACATTGCTGCCAAAGGTCGCGATGGCAAAGATGGCGTTGATGGAAAGGATGGCGCCGATGGCAAGGACGGTAAAGATGGCATCGATGGTAAGGATGGTGCTGACGGCAGGGATGGTGATACGCCTTATGTCGGATCTAACGGAAATTGGTGGATAGGCAGTGTTGACACTGGTGTCAAGGTCCAGGGACCAAAAGGTGACACAGGTGCCGATGGTAAGGATGGCGTAAACGGCAAGGACGGAAAAGATGGCCTTGACGGAAAGGATGGCGCTGACGGCAAGGATGGTAAAGACGGTGTTGACGGAAAAGATGGTGCCGATGGCAAGGACGGTAAAGACGGCGTTGATGGAAAGAATGGCGCGGATGGCAAAGACGGAGCCGATGGTTCGGCAGGTAAGTCTGCCTATGAACTTTGGGTGACAGATGTTCAGTCTCCATCTGGATTGGAGGATCCTAAGAATCCAGGGACAAAGTGGGATCCTTCCAAGACGTCCACAGCTGATTTCTATGAATATCTAAGCGGAGCCTCTGGCGCTAATGGCAGGGATGGCACTGACGGTCGTGACGGTGTCGATGGTAAAAATGGCGCTGACGGCCAGGATGGTAAAGACGGTGTCGATGGCAAAGATGGTAAGGACGGCGCTGACGGAAAAGACGGTACCGATGGCAAGGACGGCAGTGACGGTGCTAATGGAAAATCCGCATACGATTTATGGAAGGAGCTGGTACTCAGTGAAGAAGGACTGGATAATCCGGGCAACGGAGTGTACGATGTTGATATGTACCCTAAGTGGCCGAGAACAGCGGTATCCATCTATGACTTTTTCAAGTACCTGAGAGGCAGCGATGGTGAGTCCGGCACCATGATGTCGGTTGTCGACACTCTTTATGTGGAGGAGGTTGACTGGAGCAAGTACAATGTCGCTCCTGTAAGGTCTTTGGCGAAAGTCAATTCGACGGGAGAGAAGAAAGACACGACCTATGAATATGTAAATCCATATTCTGGTGGCTGCGCCTTGATAGTCTCTGGCCCGGGACCTGTTGCGATACCAAATTGCAAGGTGGAGTTCAAGGATCAGACTGGAAATTCCTTCAGCAAGACATCCGACAGCCGGGGGTACATATATCTGACTCGGAATGAATTGCCGGATTGGCGCTCAGGATCTCCGTCAATGTCAGATCTGTCCGCCAGAACCAAACCGACAAGTTTCTCATTCGGGGGCAAGACAATCACGGATGCCGGAAAAATCGCTGCGACATGTGGCGTGCCGTACAAGGTTGACGTTAGTGTCAGAATGACAGGCTCCTCTTGGGAGAAGACTACGGTGACCGCTGATTATGAGATTACAAGAATTGTGGAAGGTCAGTCCGAGAAGGAATGGGGAGGGGTGAAATTCCCTGAATCCAAAGACGGAGCCGGCTATTTTATGTATAGAAGTTTGGGTGATATCAACAGATTCCGCAAGGTTGAGTTTGCCAGGATCGGTATTTCTCCGAACGATTTCATTTATGGAGACCATTTCATGAAAATAGACAACACCGGGGTGAAGAACTCCTGGAAAAGATCGTTGGGAACTGTTGAAAGCACAGTGACGGAAGCGCTGACCTATGGTGATGGCGGGTCTCCTCTTGTCGTGGATGTAAATTACATGCCTACAAAGAAAGGTTATGGAGAGTTAATCTACTATCGCGAACCATCGCCTGACTATGGCTTGCAGGCCAAGTCTTCCACGAAAACCATAATACCTGAATATTGCAGTGTCGGTGACCTGAATATAGAAGGCTTAAAAGGCGGAACGGATGACGAACAGTTCACGAGTTATAACGGGAAACTTGTCCTTTCCGATGACGGAACGACGAAAGTTCCTGTCAACATGACCAATTACGAGCTTATACTTGGCCAAACATCATTCACGTTCGCGTTCGATTACTCGACTTTTGGCCATGTCTATCTGCGTGACGGCTATTATGATGCCTCTACAGATACCTTCCGGTTCAAGAGATACGGCACGTTGTTGAGTTATCTTGAGGACCTCAAACAGACCAAGGATGTTGAATATGTGACTGTGTTTTCCAACTCAGGCCAACTGGGCGGGGTGAACATCAACAATAATGTCCCTATTTGTTTCTCGGTAAAGAACGGTGTCATCCAGAAAGCCAAGAAGGAACCTTTCACTATAAGAAATGTCTATGACAAGTTTTCCATAACAATAGGAACCTTCTTATTCGATGATGTGTATTACGGTGAGGTCAAAGGCAGGTTTGTCTATGATGAATCTAACCCTTATGTGGCTTCCTGTGAATTGGGCGACAAGAAATATGTGTTCCAAGTCATCAAGGATGCGGTAAGCGCTCCACTTCCATAGTCCCTCACCGGATTGTGACGGATGAATATAACAACAGGGCGGCTCGTCAAGAACCGCCCTGTCTTATGAATGTCCGTTCATTGAATCTGAATTACTTCAGGTAGTCGTCAAAATAGTTTGTGACCTTGTCCATGAGATGAATCCTCCACTTGCCGAAGACGTTATGCTCGGAGCATGGATAAGGGAAATAGTCTAACTGGACATTGTTCTCGACGCATTTCTGCACGAAACTGAGGCTGTGTTCCCAGACAACGGTGTTGTCGATGGCTCCCTGGCAGATGAGCAGTTTGCCCTTGAGGCCGTCAACCTTGCCGATGAGACTTGTCTGCGCGAATCCGTCAGGATTTGTGGCCTCGGTCTCCATGTAGCGTTCTCCGTACATGATCTCGTACCATTTCCAGTCGATTACCGGACCTCCGGCCACTCCAACCTTGAATGTCTCCGGATAGTTGGTCATCAGGGAGATGGTCATGAAACCGCCATAACTCCAGCCATGGACTCCGATTCTGTCAGAATCGACGAACGGAAGGGACTTCAGCATGTTTATGCCCACCATCTGATCGGCCATCTCGTTCTGTCCGCAATGGCGGTGGATGGCTTTCTCATATTCAGCGCCACGGTTCTGGGTGCCCCGGTTATCCTGGACATAGACGATATAGCCTTTCTGTGCCATGAGCATCTCCCACATCCGTACCTGGCCGAGCCATGTGTTCTGGACCATTTGTGAGTGAGGGCCTCCATAGACGTAGAGGACAACAGGGTATTTCTTTGCCGGGTCGAAATCTGTCGGCAGAAAGAGTCTGTACCAGTTGTCGTACTTGCCGTCCGCGCTCTTGACCGTGCCGAAAAGCACTTCTCCGGTCTTGTATGCTTTGAGAGGATCCTCAGCTGTGATGAGATTGCGGATCAGTTTTCCGTTGCTGGTCATTATGTTTGTGACGCGCGGCACATTGAAGCTGCTGTAGTTGTCGATGTACTTGGAGCAGTCTTCGTTGAGGCTGATTGTGTGCCAGCCTTCCTCGGTCGTCAATCTGATTGGTTTGCCGAATTTGGCTTTCGTTACGATGTCCGCAGGGATTCTTGACCGGGACATCTTGACCTCGATCTTGAACAGGTGGTTTTCGACCGGCGAGATCTCCGCTGAAGTATAGTAAACGAACCGCCCGTCGTTGGCAAGGTACTCCACGTCAGCGTCCGTCACGGTCAACCTCCTGACTGTTCCCAGTGTGTCGCACAAGTAAAGGTTGTGGTACCCGTTCCTGTTGTTTGTCCTGTAGATGAATGAATATGTTCCCTTGAAGAACCGTACTGGATCCAGCGGCTCGACATAGCGAGAATCATCTTCGGTGAGGATCGTGCGCGCGAACGTCCCGTCAGAAGCCCTGTACATGTTCAGTTTCAGATGTTTCTGCGTACGGTCAAGAACCTGGATGAGTACATTCTTGCTGTCTGGTGACCAACTGATGTTCGTAAGGTACTGGTCGCGGCCATATTCATTGACATCACACCACACTGTCCTGCCGCTTTCCACATCGTAGATTCCGAGCCTGACATTCTCGCTGTCCATCCCGTTCATCGGGTATTTGATGTTATTGAGCGTGCCGGTGCGTGTAGTGATGTCCAGAAGAGGAAAGTCTGAGACCAGGGAGTCATCCTTCCTGTAGAAAGCCAGTCTGGAACCGTCAGGTGACCAGAAGATTCCGTTTTCTATCCCGAACTCGTTGCGGCTGACAAACTGGCCGTAGGTGATGTCTGGACTCTCGCTCTCAGCGATGCAGACAGGAGCCTTGTCGAAGATGTACAGGCTCTTGCCCACTGTGTAGGCGTATGTTCCGACACTGCTGCGCGTGACGTTCCCGGCATCCTTCGGAAATCCTTCAGGCAGCCGTGTGGCGGAATATTCGGAGACCTCTCCTGTCGATAGATTCTCCTGCATCCACTTGCCGTCCTTGTAGGTTATGAAGGTGTCACTGTCTTTCCATGACGCGGCGACGCTCGCCGGACGGACATTTCTGCCGAGCACGGCCTCCTCCATGGTGATTTGTTTCCCGTCAGGGTTCGCCGGATGTGTGGTGACGACTCCGGTCTGGGCGTTGAGTGCGAGAGGTGTCGCCAACGCGATGATTGTAAGTGCTCTTCTCATTATTCGTTTGCTGGTGTTGAGGTTGAGATTATCCTGTCCACAACGTATTTCTGCATTCCGCGCCATGGAAGGGTTCCGAGATATTCCTTGTAATGAAGTTCGACGGATTTGCCGCTGTACCTCATAAGCTCGTTGGCCACTTCCTCGTCCTCGACGGAGAAATCGAATATATAGGATTCGACCGCGGCTCCGCCGGTGTTCCTGTTCGAGCCGCGGAACCCGGCCTGGATCAATTTGCCTTCGTAGGTTTTCCAGACATAGCCCTTGTAGATGAACTGGTTGAGCTCACCTGCCTTCACACCGTCTCCGAAGACGAAATAGAACCTGAAATAGATGAATCCCGCCAGGGCAAGGGCGAGAATGATTCCTGCCCAAGTGAATATTTTGCCTTTTGTCGTCATAACCTATTATTTTACCTCGTTTCCGGTCAGTTCCCATCCGGTGATGGTGGAGACGTAAGGGATCATCGCGTGAGCCTTTTTGAGATGACCCGCATAGTTAGGATGCCCGTCGGCTCCCATGTCGGAGTCATTGTTATGGACGGATTTGGTAAGAGCCATTATGTGGATATTCTTGAGTCCGCAGCTGTCGAGAGCCTTGCGGATGTAGTCGAACATCAGAAGATCGTTTTTCGGGGCGACGCAGAGGATAGGGTAGTCCTCGCCATAGTTGTCCTTGATCTCTTTCAGCAGCGTGATGTAGTTCTTGACGAACAGCCTTTCGGCAGGCTGCATTCCTGTCGAGAAATCATTGGTGCCAAGGTATATGACTGTTATTCCCGGCTTTAGCGGAAAGGATTTGGCGTCCCACTTCACGTCCTTTACCAAGTCGTAGGTCTGGAGGTATCTGTCCGGCATGAAATAGCCTTTGACATTGCCGTTGTAGTTGCGGGATATTCCCATACCGGAGTGCGCCACGACAATCTGATCCGCGTCAAAGTATCTTGCCATCGCACATGCGTAGGTGAGGTTCTGGTTCTCGGTCTCAGGCTTGAAGCGCTCTTTGTTCGAGCTTTCCGTACCGTAGCCGCAAGTGTAGGAGTCGCCGATATATTCAATGATCCTTTCCTTGGGAGCGTCGGCCTGAAGGAACTCTCCGTCAGTGATGAACTCGCTGATGGTCGTGGTGCCTTGTTCGCCTTCGGTGCGCTTCTGAAGGATCACCTGATGAGGTGCCTTGGCGGCCTTACGATCCTTGCCGAAGCGGGCTTTGAGTTCTTCCTGAGTGAATATCACGATGGTCGTGTCTGATCCATGCACCGCGATCACCTTGTCCGGAGTTGTCGCCATGGAGCCGTCGAGCCACACGTTGTAGTAGTTCTTTTTTGTGTCAGAAACTTTGAAACTCAATGAATTGCCCTGAAACCGCACTTTGGCGTACACCCCAGTCCAGTCAAACGACACATTCCCGTCCTTCACTTCGGTCCTGCCGATGTAAGTGATTCTTGAATCAGAGGCCTTTATGGCCGTCTCTGTCGCCTTGGGAGCGGCTGACATGGAGGCGGCTCCGAAAAGGGCCACCGCAAGAAGAGTTATCTTTTTCATCTTCATCTGTTGTTGGTTTAACGACACAAATTTAATGAATATCAACGATTCGGCAAACGAATTTATGGGGCGGCAAGCACAATTCAGGCTCGGTGATGATGAAAAAAGGAACCGTTCCTTCGAGCGATTCCTTTTTAATCATTAGGCACCGTTTCCGGCACCCTTGTACTGGGTAGGAGAATCGAACTCCTATTGCAAGATTGAGAATCTTGAGTACTAACCGTTATACGAACCCAGC
>ENA-ORPK01001094-ORPK01001094.1-human-gut-metagenome-genome-assembly--contig:-NODE-1094-length-22892-cov-16.177037_pt1 | contig 22892 bp, 26 predicted proteins | sample MGYA00242139_ERZ509068 | MGnify/ENA primary metagenome ERZ509068 (study PRJEB26280, sample SAMEA2338687) | human gut metagenome | biome: human gut; feature: human-associated habitat; material: faeces... | reverse complement strand
TAGGGTTTGATATAAAAGATGAACGAAACATCACGGAGTGGAGAGTGGAGTGATGTCGTTTTTATAGTAAGATGAGGGTAAAGTCAAAAGCCAAAAATATGAGAAATATTACTATTTATAGGAGGGTATATCATCCATGCTATACCCTCTCAATCTACAGTAAATAAAGGCAGAGTGTTTTTTTCTTGCGATTTGTTTTTTTTTGTCTGTTTTTTATATTTTTGCAAGCGTAATAAACAATTCTTGATATGAAAAACCTGAAATATTTCGTAGAACTTGTATTAGTTCTGTTTGCATCATTATTTTTTGCATCATGTAATGATGACGAAGAGGAAACATTGGAGCAGCAATGGGCTCATGTATTGGACAATCATGGAGATGCATACTACTTCAGTGATAATGGAGAATGTTGGGGTGATGGCGGTGGCATAGGCCAAGCGAACTTCGACAAGATGTTCATTGGGCATGGATGGAAGCACTACGCCACATGGGAAATAGACAAGAACGGCAAACGGCAGTCTGGTGAATATTATAGCAACATGATAGGCGCGACTCCAGTTAACTACTATTTTGATAGTGACACGAAACTGACAACTTACTTCAATTCTGATGCTGACGGTGGTGCTGTAAAGAAGGCGGAAGTTGCTTATACATTTAACAACAGGTACAACGGTACGTCGCGTACAGTCTTGCTGCTCGACAACAACGAATACATCCAGATAACGGGATGGACACGAGGTGCTCAACCAAGTTTCTGCATGGTTCATCCGTTGGGTGTAAAAGCTGATGGAGCAACCGTCTATGGCGTCTCAATATATGTGCAGATGACGGACAAAGAATTGAAAGCTATGCAGGATAGCGCTAAATAAAATATCGGTCAAGCAAAGGCAAACCAATGAATGGTGCTCTTTGCTTGACCGATATGGCACTTTAAACACTAATAATCGATATTGTTTAACAAATCTTTCCATTCTTAATTTCGCAAATTTACAAATAATAATTGATATTTTCATTCCAACCTATTTGTCTTTCTGACAAATTTCCATAACTTTGCATAAGTGAATACCTTTCAATAACTAACAATTTAAAACAATACAATATGAATAGACACATTAAGAATGGAATGTTATCCATGGGAGTATGGATACTTTTCCTCGTTGTTTTGTTTGGCTCTTATATGACCTTTACAGATTCTCCTTTCAGCGATCTCTTGGATGAGGAAACGGGAGGCTTTATTTCTGGAGCATTCTTCCTTGCATGGGCACTTATATGGTTTGCCATAGGCAAGCACTATAGTCGTGACTATGAGCTTAAGAAACAGGCCTTCATCGAGAAATATAAAGGATTTGACGAGAATGTTACACGTACAATGTTCAAAAAGGCTTATTTCTCAGATATAGCACGTATGTTGTCACGGGTGTTTTTCATTGCTGTGCCTTTCTATGTCGCAGCAAACGTGAAAGATACGGTAACCTTAAAGAACTGCATCTATATCGGGATTCTTATGATTATTTCCATTGCCTTGTATGGTTACTATAAAAAGAATGGCACAAAGGAAATTACGCTATAGTTCAAAACAACGAAACGACATCGGTCAAGCAAAGATGAATTAATGAATGGTTGCTCTTTGCTTGACCGATGTCGTTTCTATCTGATTACCCACTCCGTAATGTTTCGTTCGTCCTTCACGTTGAAAGCAATTCCTACTTTCACTATTTTCTTGCCACTCAGTGCGAATGCGTCAGCATAACGTTTTGCCTCTATTTGCTCAAGTGCTTCATCGGCAGTCTTGTCAAACTTCAGTTCCATGATGAATACATGGTTGTGGGTTTCGAGAGTGATGTCTGTGCGCCCCTTTGCTGTTCGCTGCTCCACAATGATGCGATAGTCGGTAAGGAGAGCGAAGATGATGTAGAGCATCTGCTGATAATGCCCCTCATATAGCGTGTTGTCGCAATAAGGCACTGTTTCAAGGAATGTCTGAAGCAATCTCAGTGCTCCGTCAATGTCACCACTGTTTATGAGAGCCGACATTCGAGCTATTACGACCTTGCCTTCATCTATCTCCGTTGTAACATAATTCGGCAACAGACTCTCATACAGTCCGATGCTTATTTCCTTATTTGGTATGTCGAGTTTGTAGAGTTTCAGCTCCTTGTCATAGTCCTTTATCGTGATGTATCCGCTCTGGTATAGCAATGGTATAATGGACGTCATATTCTCCGTGTGGGCATCGAACGACGACTGCTTGGCGTAGATATTGCCGATGCTTGAGGGGAGAACCTTAAACTTGCGCATCATTTCTATCAAGAATGTCGGTGTGCCCGACCCAAACCAATAAGCCCCGATTTTCTCTTTTGAGAAACAATTCAGCAGACTGTAAGGATTGAATATGTCGGGCGACGGATACGTGAAATGATAACCGTCGTAATTGTCTGTAAGCTGTAGTATGGCTTCCTCTCTGGTGACGGACATTTTTGCTGCAAGACGGTCAATATCGTCAGACATCTGTGTGAGCAGCTCTTCCTTGGTGATGCCACAAATACCAGCATAGGCTTCGTCCATGCTGATATTGGTGATGTTGTTCAGCTCGCTGAAGATGCTGAGTTGCGAGAATTTTGTGATACCCGTCAGGAACACGAAGCGCAACATCGGCTCACACTGCTTCAACGGACTGTAGAAGTTGCGCATAAGATATCGCAAGCTTTCAAGCCGTTCGTCCTGATGAACCACATCCAGCAACGGAGCGTCATACTCGTCAATAAGCACAACCACCTGCTTGCCGGTCTTATTATAGACGGAAGAGATGAGATATGCCAGGCGCACATTTGCATACACAGCGTCACACTCTATGCCGAACCTGCGCTCGTTTTCTTTAAGAATATAGTCAAGATATCTGTTCAGCTGGTCTTCTTTCTGATGCTTGCCACCCGAAAGGTCGAAATGAAGCACGGGATATTCCGTCCACTCCTTTTCCAACTTTTCCATTGCCAATCCCTTGAAGAGTTCCTTGCGACCTTCAAAATAGCTCTGCAATGTAGAGACAAGAAGCGATTTGCCGAATCTGCGCGGACGACTAAGGAAGAAGTATTTGCCGTCAGAATTCGCCATGCGATATATATAGGCAGTCTTGTCTATATAAAGATTGTCATTCGTGCGGATTTCCGAGAATGTCTGTATGCCTAAAGGATATAGTTTTCTTGCCATACTCATGGGTTGTTTTCTATTACGATGCGAATATACAAAAAATATCTGAAAATACAAAATAGAGTGCCCGAGCTAAACTTCCTAAAGTAGACTTACCATATGTTGTGGTTAGTATTTGTTGCAAATATAACTATTTTTTTTACAATGTATTTTTTTTCTTGCACTTTTTTGTATATTTGCAAGCGTTATAAACAAATATCGATATGAAAAACCTGAAATTTTTTATAGGACTTGTATTAGTTCTTTTTGCATCATTATTTTTTGCATCATGCAATGATGACGAAGAGGAAACAATGGAGCAAGAATGGGCTCATGTATTGGACAATCATGGAGTTGCGTACTCTTTCAGTGACAATGGAAACTGCTTTGGTGATGGCGGTGGCATAGGCCAAGCGGACTTTAACAAGATGTTCATTGGACATGGATGGAAGCACTATGCCACATGGGAAATAGACAAGAACGGCAAAAGAAAGTCTGCTGAATATTACAGAAACATGTTAGGCTTAGCTCCAGAAAATTACTATTTTGATAGTGACACGAAACTGACAACGTATTATCGTTCAGACATTTCCGGTGGCGCTGTAAAGAAGAATGAAGTTACTTATACATTTAATGGTAGGTACAATGGTACGCCGCGTACAGTTTTGTTGCTTGACAACAACAAATATATTCAGATAACAGGATGGACACTAGGTGCTCAACCAACTTTCTGCATGGTTCATCCGTTGGGAATAGAAGCAGATGGAACAACCGTCTATGGTGTCTCTTTATATGTGCAGATGACAGACAAAGAACTGAAGGCTATGCAGGATAGCGCTAAATAAAATATCGGTCAAGCAAAGGCAAACCAATGAATGGTGCTCTTTGCTTGACCGATATTTGTATATTCCTATATATTATTCTATTTTGTTATCCTCATATTTGGGATATTTGGTATAATGAATTTGGAATATTTGGTATAACGGATTTGGAATATTTGGTATAACGGATTTGGAATATTTGGTATAACGGATTTGGAATATTTGGTATGATAATTTGTTGAAACCATTCATTTTCAATGAATTTTTAGTAACTTTGCTTTGGTAATCATAATAGACAAAGAAATGAAACAATATAGACCTCGTATTGCTGATAAAATGTTAAGTCGCAGGCTTATGGGAGTTGGCGCAGTTCTGATACAAGGGCCAAAATGGTGTGGCAAAACCACAACTGCCGAACAACAGGCTAAAAGTGTCGTATATATGGACGACCCTGAATATATGGATCAAAACATAGAATTGGCAAGTCTCTCGCCTAAGAAACTTCTTGCAGGTGCGACGCCACGCTTGATTGACGAATGGCAACTCGCTCCACAATTGTGGGATGCAGCACGTTTTGAAGTTGATCACAGAGATGAAGAAGGTCAGTTTATATTTACTGGCTCTGCCGTTCCTGCCGATACGGAAAAAATACACCATTCCGGCACAGGTAGGTTTGCATGGCTGACAATGAGAACAATGAGTCTTTATGAATCTGGGGAATCTACTGGCGAAGTCAGCTTGAATGATTTGTTCAGTAAGCCAGATGTTGATATTTTTGGAACTAACAATCTTAATATAGACTCTATAGCATGGCTGATTTGTCGTGGAGGTTGGCCAAGAGCTACTACAATAAACAAAGAGGTGGCATTGGATATGGCGTATAGATATTACGAGGCTGTTGTCAACAATGACGTATCCCGTGTTGACAATGTTCGTCGCGACGCAGAGCGGACCAAAAGAGTTCTTCGTTCTATAGCAAGAAATCAATGTGCACAAATATCTGTCAACACTATTTGTGCTGATATTGAGAGCAATGACACCGTTTCTGCAAACCGTCTTACCATAGCTTCATATTTAGACGCATTGAAAAAGATTTTTGTATTAGAAGATTCTCTTGCTTGGAATCCAAACTTGCGAAGCAAAACAGCAATAAGAAGTTCAGAAACACGTTATTTTTCTGATCCTTCTATCGGGGTTGCTGCATTGGGTGTCGGTCCCAACGACCTCATAAACGACCTCAGTACAATGGGATTGTTCTTTGAGTCGATGTGTGTCAGAGACTTAAGGGTATATGCAGATGCTTTAGAAGGCACGATTTATCATTATCGTGACAGTAAAGGACTGGAATGTGATGCTGTTTTGCATTTGAGAAATGGCAGTTATGGACTGATAGAGATAAAATTAGGTGGGGAAAAAAATATAGAAGAAGGAGCGAAGAATCTGAAACTCCTTGCTTCTAAAATAGACACCACAAAAATGAAAGCTCCATCCTTCCTGATGATTCTTACTGGTACAACAAAGTATGCAATACGACGTGAGGATGGGGTGTATGTAGTTCCTATAGGATGTCTTAAAGACTAATTATCTTGTTCTTAGTGTCCCATGCGTGATGTATCCACTTCCTTAACTGTCTTCTCCTTGTATCCACCAAACTTATAGATAACTGCAAAGGTGACAGACGCCCAGTTATAGTTGATCTTCATTCGGTAGGCTTGGTTGCCTTGTACTGAACGGGTATCGAACCGGTTGTTGAAGATGTTGCTGCCATTTAGGCGCACGCCCCATTTACCGTCATGCGACGACCATTGCAGTTTGGCATTCATTCTGAAGATAGGACTTATGTCGTAAACACCTTGTATGGCCTTAGTCTGATAGAAAGGATTCAGAATAAGACGCAAGTCCTGCGTGCTGCATAGTTTTACGGATGCTGTACCTCCAAGTATGACAGACAGTTTCTTGCGATTGAACGGCAAATCGAAGAAATTACAGCTCTTGTCGTGCTTGTAGGTTCCTACTGCAAACACGTTGCCGTTGAGCCATTTGCCTGCACTGAATATGGCAGATGCTTGTAGTCCATAACTATTGGAAAAGTCGAAGTTGGTTTCCTTCATTATCACAGCCATACGGTCTGTGGTCTGATATGGCAACTGCACGAAATAGTCTGGCTTCAGACTTGCAAAAGCCATGAGCGTATAACGTCGCTTTATCTGCCACATCAGGTTGACATTGTAATAAGAGAAGGGTTTCAAATCGGGATTGCCATGTATCTCGGTGTATGTGGACGAATAGAACACATTGCTCATTGTTGACCAATAGCTCGGAAACTCGGAATTGGAGCTAAATGATAGATTGAGCAAATGGTTGTCGGTGACGTTCCACAAAGCATTGAGCGTAGGATATACGCGCCATTTGTCCCATACGGGCGAGTGATATTGCTCGGCAGCAACAGATGCTTCAAGACTAATAGACTTGTTTATCTGCTTGCTGAAGCCAGCATATATGTTCCATATCCGTTCATTATTGTCCACGCTGCTTGTTCCATCAGGCAGGATGGTTCCATCCTTATCTATTGTGGTCTGATAACTCTTGTTGCTTGTGAATTGCCCTTTCACACCATACGACAATCCCCAACCATTTGCCAAAGAATGGGTTTGGTCGGCTGTGAACATCCATTTGTTGATGGTCTGCTTGCTGCCGCTTGTCAGATTGCGTTCAGTTTCATTTTTGTTTTCTGTAGTCATCGTACCATCGAGGGCTTGTTGCTGAGGCGTGCGATAGTAGGTGTACGAACCGCTAAGGGTTAGTCCGAAAGGAAGCGCGTAGTTAACGTCTACATTGTGCAGATATTCATGACTGTCATGATGCATTCCGCTGATGCTTGAACCTGTCGTATGGCTGTTTGAACTTGTCTTGTCCCATTGTCCAGTATAGGCTACGTCAAGACGATTGTTCTTGCTAAAGGTATAATTCATACCCAGTCGGTAGTCGTGTGTAATGCCAAACGACTTCTGCCCGGTTTCGTCATTATAGTGTATACGATTGTTGCCAAGTGGATGATTGGCTATGCGTGAAGACTCGCCGTATGAATTGCCGTTAACTAATTTATACTGTGCATCCAGTCCGAACTTGCCTCTTTGCATGGAAAGATATAAATCGCCAAACCCTTTGGCGTATTTGTTTTGCACCAAGCCACCAATGATTTGTCCTGATAGTTGATAGGTGCCGGCATAGTCTTTAGTGACGATGTTGATAGCCATGCCACGCACATGATAGCGGGCAGGGGCAGACAGCATCACTTCGGCTTTAGCCAACTGTGCGGCTGGCATTGCCTTCAAGCGTTCAGCCAGTTGCTCTTGTGTCAATGTGGTGGCTTGTCCATTGATAATCAACGTTACCTCATTGCCTGAGAAAGATATGCTGCCAGTGGCATCGCTTACACCCGGTATGCGTGTCAATGCCTCATAAGCATTGTCGGCAGGCAACTGCTTCATCAGCAACGGCATATTGTACGACAGCATACCACGCTCTGCCTTGACAATAGGGCGCGATCCCTTTACCATCACTTCAGGAATATTGTGCATCATGGTTTCCATGGTGAGCGAGTCTTTTGTGGCGTTGTCTTGTGCGTTGGCAGTTATGGCTGACGCAACGAGAAGACCAGTAAGTAATAATCTGTTCATTTTAATTCGCTTTATATTGTATTTCTTTGTAAAAGTAACTAAAATCTAAAAAAAACGAACAAATGTCAGATATATTTTGTGAAATGTACATTTTGTTGTTGTGAACAAAGTTCTTCTTCTTTTATGTATTCTGTTATTCTCATATATGAAATTTGCTATTGCGACAAAAAAACATTAATTTTGTCGCAAAATCTGCGACGTTATTCTATGCATAATGTCGCATTTAACAAAAAACGCTCTATGTATAATACTGCACCGTCGCATTACGTTGATTCTGTCGTATCGGTTATGCTCGATGCTGTAAACAATTATGACCAACCATTGACTAAAGAGAAACTTTGTGCATGGCAAGCGTCATTCTTTCCGACCGGTTTCAGTGAGGGTTCACAAATAGAAGTAGGTAGGTATCGTACAAACGAGGAACATATTGTTTCGGGTATGTTTGGCAGAGAGAGGGTGCACTATATAGCTCCGTCACCAGAACGTTTGGAGAAAGAAATGGCGGCATTTATTGAATGGTTCAACAAGAATGAGAACATAAGTTCTGTAATACGTTCTGCAATAGCCCATTTCTGGTTTGTCAGCATTCATCCTTTTGAGGATGGTAACGGACGACTTGCACGAATTATTTCTGACATGTTATTGGCTCGTGCTGACAGAAGTGAGTTCCTTTTCTATAATATTTCTTCACAGATAAACAAGGACAAAAATCACTACTACGATATATTGGAGAAAATCCAACATGGTGATGGCGATATAACAGAATGGATTTCATGGTATGCCAATACTCTGTCCACTGCACTCGATGAAGCAGAAACCATAGTTACTACGATTCTGAACAAAAGTTTCTTCTGGCAGAAGGCGTCATCTGTTGCATTTAGTCAAAGACAAACTGATATCCTCAATCTCTTTCTTGACGGTTATGAAGCTAAAATAACTTCGAAAACATGGGCATCATTGGCGAAATGTTCAAAGGATACTGCAATACGCGATATTCAAGACCTTATTGAAAAAGGCATCTTACGCGAGGATATACCAGGAGCCAAGCGTCCGAGCTATTCCATCGTATACGACCCTGACGATATAACAGTATTCTTCTCTGACATTAACATAACAGAAAACAATAATGCTATATATCTGACAGCATTGTATAAGGGCAAACAACAGGTACGTGAACGGATTTTGCCCTTAGATGCAGAGCGCTTCAAGAAGGGTGATTTGCCATTGGAAAATCTGCTTGCCAAGTATTGCTCATATATAAAAATGAGTTAATGATGAAAATATAGCATATTTCCCAAAATAACATAATCGGTCAAGCAAAGGCTAATCAATGAATGATAGCTTTTTGCTTGACCGATATTGTTTTAAGTTTCTCTATAAACGCAAGAAACGTTGTCTTCTTATTGCTTAGTGTCCCATGCGTGAGGTATCCACTTCCTTTGCAATCGTGACACTAATGTCTGGTTCGTGATATAATGAAATGCTGCGTGTCTTGAAATGGTCGTATCATGCCATGATATGACCGTATTGTGCCTTGAAACGATTGTATCATGCCTTGATACGAAGGTTTTTACTGAATGCTTCTAATGTCGATTTGGGTTTATCGGGCGAGCTGTGAATGTAGCAAATGTTTGACAAAAAAAAGAGCCGCGCTGCATTCTCTGCGGCGCGGCTTTAAATTAATAGTAAAGTGATGACTATCAGTTTTTTATTCTTTGAGAAGGTATTATTAGGTGATTGTTTAAAGGTATGGTTGTCACCCGTTCCATCTCTTGCGAGAATGGTCTTGGCGTGTTGTGTCTGTATGGTTTAAATTGGTCGTTATGTTGTGATGATAATTTTCGACTACAAAGATAGTTCCATTTTTTCGGATACCAAAACTTTTGTAAAAGAAATGTTTGAAAAAACTTAATTTTAACATTCTAAGCTTTTATTTCCAGCATGTTTTATGGCTGAATATGTGGTTTTTTGTTAAGTTTCTCCATTTCTACTTCTTTCACTTTACGGAACAAATCAGATGCGAAAACGAGGTCGTTGAGGTTCTCGTTTGTGGCTCCCATTACGTCGTCTTTGGTGCCCTGCCATTCCTTTCGGCCCTTGTATATGAACAGAATGTTTTCGCCGATGCCCATCACCGAGTTCATGTCGTGGGTGTTGATGATGGTTGTGATGTCGTACTCCTTGGTGATTGACGAGAGCAACTCGTCGATGACGAGAGATGTACGAGGGTCAAGACCTGAGTTTGGTTCGTCGCAAAACAGATATTTGGGGTTGAGCACGATGGCGCGCGCTATGGCTACACGCTTCTGCATACCTCCCGATATCTCGCCCGGAAACTTCTGCTGTGCGTCGATAAGGTTGACGCGGTCGAGACATTCCTGAGCGCGGCGGACACGTTCGCGATAGTTCATCGTCGAGAACATGTCGAGCGGGAACATTACGTTCTCCAACACCGAGAGTGAGTCAAAAAGGGCAGCGCTCTGGAAAATCATTCCCATCTCGCGGCGCATCTGCACCTTTACGTCCTTACTCATTGCCACGAAGTTGCGGTTGTCGTACAATACCTCGCCACTTGTGGGTGTGAGCAGTCCTACGAGGTTCTTCATAAGCACCGTTTTGCCGCTTCCGCTCTGGCCGATGATGAGGTTGGTCTTGCCATCCTCAAACACGGCGTTGATGTCCTTGAGCACTTCCTTGTCGCCGAACGACTTATATAGATGTTTTACTTCAATCATAGTGAGTTGTGATGTTGTTATGTTGAGGTGTTGGGGAAGGGATGTTGAGGTGTTGGGGTGACGTTTTTAACTTAGCAACTGTGTGAGGAACACGTCCGAGAACAGTATCAGTACGCTTGAGTTGACCACAGCGTTGGTACTTGCCTTGCCTACCTCTACCGATCCACCCTCAACAGTGTATCCGAAATAGCTCGACACGCTTGATATGATGAACGCGAAGACAAGACTCTTGATGATACTCATCCACATGAACCATGAGTTGAACTGGTGTTGCAGTCCGAGCGTAAGGTCTTCGGGCGAGAGGATGTGTCCTATATAAGCCGTGCCGTAGGCTCCGAGAATGCCAGTGGCAGAAGAGAAGATTACGAGGAATGGCATGATTGTGACCAGTCCGAGAATCTTCGGCAGAATGAGATAGTTGGCTGAGTTGACACCCATGATGTCGAGGGCGTCAATCTGCTGCGTTACGCGCATGGTGCCCAGCTCCGAAGCGATGTTGGAGCCTACCTTGCCCGCCAGGATAAGACACATGATACTTGACGAGAACTCAAGCAACAGAATCTCACGAGTGGTGTATCCCGACACCCATCTGGGCATCCAAGGGCTCTGGATGTTGAGCTTCATCTGGATGCAGATAACGGCACCGATGAAGAACGAGATGAGCAGCACGATGCCTATAGAGTCAACGCCAAGCGACGACATTTCCTTGATGTACTGCTTGAAGAACATGCGCATGCGCTCGGGGCGTGCCATTGAGCGGCCCATCAGCATGAGATAACGTCCGAGCGTGTTTAAGTATTTCAATATCAACATAATTATGGTTGTGCTTTATTTATATTGAATGCAAAAGTAGCAATAAAAAGACAAAAACTATTCATAAGATTTAAGTTTTTGTGTTTTATTTGGGGGAAATGATATTTTGTTTTACCTTTGTATCGGTTTTATATATGATAAATATGAATGATAAAATAGAAGATATGGTAGCAAATGCCGACATTAAGCCCCACTGTATGGTGTTACGCACCGAGGGACTTGTAAAGCGTTACGGCAAGCGTACCGTTGTAAACGATGTGTCGATAAATGTACGCCAAGGTGAGATTGTTGGACTTCTGGGTCCGAATGGTGCCGGCAAGACAACGTCGTTCTACATGACTACAGGACTCATCGTGCCCAACGACGGACACATCTACCTTGACGACAAGGACATTACCGACTTCCCCGTGTATAAGCGTGCACGCGCCGGCATCGGATACCTGCCTCAGGAGGCGAGCGTATTCCGCAAGCTGAGTGTTGAAGACAATATTATGTCGGTGCTTGAGATGACCAAGCTCACACGCCAGCAGCAGCTCGAGAAGTTGGAGGAGCTTATTGCCGACTTCAATCTTGGCAAGGTGCGCAAGAACCTTGGCGACCAATTGTCGGGTGGCGAACGTCGACGCACCGAGATTGCGCGTTGTCTGGCCATCGACCCTAAGTTCATCATGCTCGACGAGCCGTTTGCCGGTGTCGACCCGATTGCCGTCGAGGAGATACAGCATGTGGTGTGGCGACTGAAATACCGCAACATCGGTATCCTCATCACCGACCACAACGTGCAGGAGACACTGACCATCACAGACCGTGCCTACCTGTTGTTTGAGGGTAGAATTCTGTTTCAGGGCAAGCCCGAAGAACTCGCCGAGAACGAGGTGGTACGCGAGAAATATCTCGGTTCGACATTCGTGCTGCGCAAGAAGGATTTCCAGCTTATCGACGAGCAGAAGCGTAAGCGTGAGCAGGATCGAGAGCTGAACGACTAATACACTGATTGGCACATATAAGAGAAGTTATTGATATATGAAATACTTACTTGTATCCGACATACACGGATGTCTGCCCACGCTTCAACGTGTGCTCGACTTCTACGACCGCGAGCAGTATGACATGCTGCTCATTCTTGGCGACATACTCAACTACGGACCGCGCAACCGCATTCCTGAAGGCATTGACCCGAAGGGTATCGTTGAGCTGCTCAATAAGAGAAAGGACAGTATCGTTGCCGTGCGTGGCAACTGCGACGCTGAGGTTGACCAGATGCTGCTCGAATTTCCAATCATGGCTGACTATGCCTTGATTGTAGATGGCGGCAGACGCATGTTCATCACTCACGGACATGTATACAACGAGCAGAACCGTCCGGCTCTCGCACACGACATATTCGTTTACGGTCATACTCATTTGTGGAAACTTGAGGCTGTCGAAAACGACGGCATAGTGTGCAACCTTGGTTCGATAACCTTCCCAAAGGGAGGCAACGAACCCACATTCGCCACATACGACGATGGCAAAATGCGCATACGACGTATGGACGGCAGCGTAATAAAGGAATTGTAGAAATTTTTGGAGCCTTCGGTGCACTTGATGCATCGAAGGCTTTTTTTATATATTCCGGCTTGAGGCAGAGTTGATATCAAGCAAATAATAAACAAAAAATGGGTTAAAATGTTGTTTGACAACATCTTAACCCATTTTAAGTCGGGATGACTGGACTCGAACCAGCGACCTCACGCCCCCCAGACGTACTTCTTTTCATTGTAACTTATTGGCTTTTAGAATATTATCTATTGTAAAAATAGAGAATGCAAGTCATTTGCAAGTTTTGTACTCTGCCCTTACAAAATAACGCACTTGCATTATGTTCTGTAGTTGCGTGCAAGTGTGGAGATAATTTTTGTTTTCGCTTGAAATCTTAATACATTATTTAATATACAATTTTTCAAGAAGTTCTATAAGGCGTTTGTTTAAGTCGTCTTGTCTCTTTATATGTTCACATATAATATCATTCTGCTTCTGAATGATATCGATTAAATCTTTGTTGTCACTTTCTCTTAGACGCAAATCAGCAGAAGACTTCGAACTTTCGTCTTCGATTATACGGAATGCGTTAACATCGTCTTCTCCAAACTTTTCATAAAGTTTCTTGTATAAAACGATTGGAAGCTCAATTCTTTCGGATTCCATACGTGAGATTCCAGACTGGGCTATACCAAGTATTTCTGCAATTTCAGACTGCTTCAGTGAATGAGCTAGTCTAAATTCTCGTAACTTAAACATATTTATCAAAATTGTTAAATTTGTATAACGACACAATATATATACTTGTATATTTGCATATATCAAGATATATTTGTATCTTTGCATAAAGATATAAATATAACGCAAAGATAATGGAAAATAACCAATCGACAAATACTTTCGGGCAAAAAGTAGAAAATATAACCTTAAAAGGTTATTACAAAAGATTGCCCTTGCGTAGTGCGCCGAGAAACGACTTTATAAAACATGTGGCACAAGAATGTCATGTTACTATTCAGACGGTGCGTAATTGGATTTTGTATGGCATAAAGCCTCAACAGCGATGCCATATTGATATTTTATCAGAATTAACAGGAATCAAAGAAGAAAATTTATGGAAGGATTAGAATTCTATGTTTTTGAAGATGAGCTTTGGTGTAAAACGACAAGCGGAAAAAACTTCATTGTTGATGAGACAAAAACTGAGATAGTGAAGTATATGCTTGAGAAAATACGTAACAGATACCCAGAGGCTTATTCAGCATTGGAATCTATATATCAAAGCAGTTCTCCTAACCAACCGTATTATCAATATCTTTTAATGCGAAGGTTTTGTAAATGCAATTTCTGCAGTCTTGATGCTACAGTGTATGATGTAGAAGATGTTGATGCTGATGGAAAGTTTAACTTTGAAAAGGTAGAATGCCCTATGCGTGGTGAATGTCCATATGAAGGAGTTATTTGTATGCCGAAATTTAACTCAAATCTTTCAGCAGCAGAGCTTCGCGTGATGGAACAATTATACAGAGGTAAATCTGAACAAGAAGCCGCAAAAGAATTGTTCTCGTCGCCTAATACAGTTCACCAGCATGTAAAGTCAGTTTATGTGAAACTCGGTATTCATAGACTTGCTGATTTTATTCAATATGCAAATAGAAACAATTTGTTTAACAAACTTAGATAATTATGGCTATACTTAGAAAGAATGACGTTGTTAAAGAACGTCCAGTTATTATCGTCTTGTATGGAACTCCTGGTACTGGCAAGACTTCATTGGCAACAACCGCCGAGAGTCCTATGTTGATAGACACTGACCGAGGTTTTGACAGAGCGGTGCAGCGTCCAGACATCGTAGTGACGGCATCGCAGTGGGAAGACATATACAACGAGGAAATCATTGGTAAATATGTCATCGAGAATGGTGTGCAGGTTTGGAAGCCTGGACTTATTTCAGAGTGTAAAACTATTGTAGTTGATACCGCAAAAGCTATGCTTGACGATTATCTCAGTGCATATGCAATTAAACTTGACTACAAGTTGGAGAAGAACACATTGAAGCGTTATGGCCTTATGGGTGAGTTGTTTAAGCAATTTGTTAGTGTTCTTCGTGCAAATGAGTCTGACATTGTATTTATTTGTCACGACAAAGAAAATACAGATGGAGACATAACAAAACATTCACCTGATTGCACCGGTCAGTCGAAAGACTTGCTAATACGTATTGCTGATCAGGTTGGTTATATATGCAAGGAGAACAATAACCGAGTAATAAAATTTGAGCCAACAGACAATCGAGTAGGAAAGAATGTGGCTGAAATTCCAGATACATGGGTTCCAAATTATGGAACTGCAGAGTTTGAAACTTGTATGGCAGACATAATTAAGCGTGTAAAAAAAGCCATTGTATCAAAGTCTGATGCTCAGGTCAAGGCACAGAAAGATGTCGATGAAGCTCGTGGAAAACTTGCGGCCGTAAAGACTGTAGATGAAGCCAATGACCTCATTGTTGTAGCTCATGGACTTGCGAAGATTCATCAAAAAGCCTTTATGAACCAAATGATCAAAGAACTTGCTGAGAAAGGAATTATGTTCGACAAGAAAACTAAAAAGTTTGTAAAGAATGAAGAAACCGCTAGTTCGGGTGACGCTGCTTGAAAGCTTCAGACGCTACATATCAGGCGATTATGCTTATGTGGATGAACAAAGTGTTATAGATAATATAACAAAGAAGTTTGAAGGGAACGACTATACACGTATAGGTACTGCCTTTCACTCCATCGTGGAGACGGGCAAACCTATATGTGAAGTTGTTCAAGAAGGAGAGCGACATTTCACCTATTATAATAAAGACAAGGTAGAACATGTTCCATGCGGAAGAAAGTTCGTATATGATGGCGGCGAGGTTGTTCTTGATATTCCACAATGTAAGGTTGCGCTTGAATACCGAAATGAGCATATCGAAGCTTTCCACGAAGTAAGAGAATATAAAGACTTTGGGAGAGCTGTAGTTACAGGCTGTGCCGACATGATAGATGGAATAGAAATACGAGATATAAAGACAAAATATAGTACGGTTTCGGCTGATGATTATATAAACAGTTGTCAGTGGAAGTATTATCTTGAACTTTTCGAGGCTGACACTTTTCACTTTGACCTGTTTGTTTTTGAAGACTACAACAAAGACAAACATAAAGGTGATGTTCGTGGCTTGAAATTATCTCGAATTAATCCACCTATAACTTGTTATAGATACCCACAAATGGAGAATGACAATAAAGCTTTACTTAATTGCTTCATGGACTGGGTTGAATACAGAAATTTATTATGTTATTTACCAACAGTAGAGACAAATGGCTAATACAATGACTGGAAGAATCTTGGCAATCGGTAATGTAGAGTCGATTCCAAGTAAGAATGGAGATAAAACATTCACTAAAAGAACATTGGTATTGAACTGTACACGTTCAAACTTTGGTGAGGTGTATGAAAATTATCCGAGTTTTGAATTCGCAGGACATCATATCGACGATCCAGTTGCATTTAAAGTGGGAGATATTGTAACGGTATCATTCGTTGTTCAGGGAAATAAGTATAAAAAGGACAATCAACCTGAGAAGTTCTTTAATACTATAGCTGGGTATAAAATAGAGCCTTATAATCGTACTGTGACGAATCAAAGCTCCTCGTCACAACAAACTCTACAGCAACCCGTGACGCAACAGAACACAGTACAAAATGACGATGACTTGCCGTTCTAATGATATTCAATCTTAAAAATGAAGTTGACAGAGTACGCTATAAGGACTATTGTAATGGGCTTTATAGCGATGCTCAAAAGACTCTAAATGCATTTATTGTGGAGGTTAAGAAAAAACATCGTCCGCGTTCTATTGCACAGAATAGTTATCTTCATGTGTGTCTTGCTTACTTTGCATCGGAATTTGGCTATAATCTTGAAGAGGTGAAATACAACATCTTCAAAAAGATAGTTAATCAAGATATATTCTCAAAGCAAAGGATTAGTAAGCGAGGACAAATGGTAACTTATTGGCGTAGTACGGCTGATTTAGACACAAAAGAACTTACCGATGCAATAGAGAGATTTCGCAACTATTCGGCAATGGTTGCCGGATTGTATATACCGGAGCCGAATGAGGAAGATGCCTTATTGGAAGCTCAGAAACAAATAGCATTATACGAAAAATATTTATAATTATGAAAGCAGATTTGAAGAATTACACACCAACAAATGTAGAGTATATAATTGAAGAAGATGCAAAGGAATTGTTTCCTTTAAGTCTTGATTTCTCCTCTCTTGGAGAGAATAAACTCAATGGAGAGAAACCTATAACAAACAAACGTGATGCATTGAAGTTCATTGGCAATATGTTCACTGCTACATTCCCTGACAACGAGCTTGTTACACGCAAACTCGATGACTTCGAGAAGAATAATATTCGTGAAGAATATTGCACTCTTGAAGAAAATGATGTTCCTAAGCGTAAGTTAGAATTAGAGATTGCCATCGAAAAAGCCAAGAAGATGAAGAAAGACGCTGAGGAAGCATATGCCTCTGTACTTATGGAGGTTGCAAAGTATGCAGCAGAGGTTAAGCTTGGCACTGTAGATGTGAGACTTAAGGCCAAAGATACTTTTTGCATTGCTTTAGCTGGGTATTATCTCGTATATTCATGGGACAACACAAAAGAAATTTTTGTACTTGCCAAAGCCTATGAGATACCCGACAGAACGGAGCTTTGGGCAAACGAAGAGAAGAACAGAAAGGCAATGAAGGAGTTGTTTGACTTAGATTTCCCAGAAGTTGAACAGAGTCAAACTGCCATAGAAGAAAATACCGATAATACAGAAGATGATGATTTGCCATTTGGGGAATAATGTATAACCTAAGATATTATCAGAAAGAAGCAAGTGATGCTGCCGTTAAGTTGTTTACTGGCAAGACGGATAATAACGGTTTGATTGTAATACCAACTGGTGGTGGAAAATCTCTTATTCTAGCAGATATAGCTTCTCGGCTTGAAGGACCTCTATTGGTCTTTCAGCCGAGCAAGGAAATATTACAGCAGAATTTTGCAAAGTTACAGAGCTATGGTATAATTGACTGTGGTTGTTACAGCGCATCTGTTGGATGTAAGGATATTAATAGAATAACATTTGCTACCATCGGTAGTGTAATGAACCATATGAGAGACTTTGATTGTTTCAAGAATATCATTGTTGATGAAGCTCATTATGTAAATTCCAAGGCAGGTCAGTACAAACAATTCATTGAGGCCAAAAATAGGCAAGTTGTAGGACTGACAGCGACCCCGTATAGACTTGATAAGTGTATAGGTGGCTCAATGTTGAAATTTCTCACACGAACACGTCCGAGAATATTCTCAAAAGTGATATACTGCTGCCAGATAGGAGAATTGTTATCAAAGGGATTTCTTGCCTCATTGAACTATTATGACTTGACATCAATAGACTTACGGCGTGTTAGGAGCAATTCAACTGGTGCAGACTATGATGAGAAAAGTCTTATTGCTGAATACGAGAGAAGCGGGTTCTATGACAAGTTATCAAATACGGTAATAAATGTCATGCACCCTAAAAGCGGTGTGCCACGTAAAGGAATATTGGTGTTCACTGCGTTCAGAAAAGAATCGGAAAGTCTTGTATGTAAACTCCACTCATTGGGGGTGGAAGCAGCAATCGTCACATGCGATACACCAAAGAAAGAACGTGAAAATGTTCTAGACAGGTTTAAGAAAGGTGAAATCAAGGTGGTTAGTAATTGTGGTACTCTCACGACAGGATTTGACTACCCTGAGTTAGACACGATAATTTTAGCAAGACCAACAAAATCTCTCGCTCTTTATTACCAAATGGTAGGGCGTGCTATAAGACCGTCAATCAATAAAGAAGGTTGGGTCGTTGATCTTGCTGGAAATTACAGACGCTTTGGAAATGTAGCAGATTTATATATTGCGAGACCGCCAGGAACTACAAGGTGGGATGTTTATTCAAGAGGAAGACAACTAACGAGTACAATGTTATGACAATAAAATACAATACGTATGAATCAGTGTTGGGCATTGACTATATAACACCATGTCCACATGAACAAAAGGGGAAGTATACTCACGTAATTATAAATGTAGGGAGTAAAGCCTGTTGCAGATGCCCTTATCATATGGGTAAAGAGACAGATTATGTTAAATGTAAATTAAATGAGAAAGATGTTTCCGTTTTACAGAAAGAAAAAGAAGAAATCATCGTTGCCCAAAAAGAATGGTGGCGTTGATTTGGTGAAGAAGCTTGATAGAGTCTTCGCTTATTATATTCGTCTTAGAGACATTATGCCGAATGGCATGGGGAAATGTATCAGTTGTGGAAAGATAAAGCCATACAGGGAACTTGATTGCGGTCATTTCTATGGTCGCACTAATATGGCAACTCGTTTTGATGAAGACAATTGTAATGGTGAATGTAGAGGATGCAACAGAGCGTCCTCCGACCATTTGATATTTTATCAAGAAAATCTTATAAAAAAGATTGGTATTGCACGGTTTTCGTCACTACGTGAGAAAGCACACTCGACAAAAAAATGGGAAGCGGAAGAACTTCAAAGAATGATAGATTATTACTCTAAAGAAGTAAAAAGACTAAGTTATGAAAAGGGAATTCATGTTAACGTATAAAATAAAAGCTCCACGTTTCACAACGTAGAGCTTATTAAACCAATTAAATTCATTAAAGATTAATGAATTGTACTTGCAAAATTATAAAAAAATCTTGAATGTACAAATGTTTATACTTATGAACACCTTCAAAAGCAACACTTGCGTAGAAAAATCCATAAAGATATTACTTATCACAAAGATACATAAAAAATAGCGTATATGCAAAAATATCAATATGAATATATGGATAATTTAGTATATTTAACTATAAAAATTCGTATGATTGCATACAATTCTGTATCTTTGCTTATAGAAAAAAACCATAAAAATATGAAACAAAAGAATATATACGATTTAGTATTATGCAACAATCATAAGATGTTTGATTTAGCGATTTGTAATAATGGCGCAATATTATCTGTGGCATTATTTGGTATCGTCTTGCATAGTGACTTTAATACAGTTTTGCCCCGACAATGATTGATGAACTATGAGAAAGGTTGATTACTCGAAATTGCTCAATGCCTTTTGGGAAAAGAGGTTAGTTTGCACGCTGACAAGTTGCGAAGCAGATTTTTATTTCTATTTGCTGAAACAATGCGACTTGGGTAACTGGGCAAACCCGTTCAAATTGCCGACGAAGAAGTGTGAGCTTGAGCTTGACTTCACTAGAAAAACAATTAGTAACGTAAGAAATTCTTTGAGTCAAAAGGGTTTTATCAAATTTAGGGCAAGTAAAGTAAGAGGCGAAGTCGCTGAGTATGAAATAGTAGGGCTTGATGCGTTTCTTACGGAAACACAAAGTGAAACGCAAAAGGGTACACAAACGGAAACACAAAGTGAAAGAAAAAAAGAAGACATTCCCCCCATACCCCCTATAGAAGAAAAAAAGAAAGAAGTGTCTTATCAGACGGATAGCGGTCGCTCGACCGCTGGGACTTTACACCAACGTTGCCGTAAGTTTTTTGAAGCATACATAACCGAGCGTTACCCAGAAGAATATTACTGGACTGCAAAAGACGCAGGACAGTTAAAAACACTTCTAAACGCCATTAGGTTTACTCGTAAAAGCCATAAGGCGGAAGATGGGCGTGCAGACCCTCGCCCGATAGATGACGAGAGCATGTTTAGCGCATTCAGGGCTTTTGTGGAGTATGCATATAACAAAGGCGATACATGGCTTCTTGGTAACTTCACGATACCAAACCTAAGTTCGAGATATAATTCATTACGTCAAACCAAAAACAGGACAGAGATAAATGGAACACATCGTAGAAAAGAGTCAGGCGTACCAGTCTACGCTGACAAGTGCGAATATGACAAGGGGTTTGCGTCTCCCATTAAGTGATAAGGACGTAAAGAACTTAATTTACGGCTTCTACAAAAGGGAAGTCGAAGTAAGGAAGCGTACTTTTCGATTCACAGCCAAACTACGAAACAACATTTCACGAATAGGAGACTTTCTAACTACCGAAGATAATTATTACGGCTTATTCATGCCTGGAACTGTCGGAAATGGTAAAACAACAATGATGCGTGCCATAAAGGATTTATTTGTCTATCTGATAGACAAAGAGAAAATAACTTACTGTGAGGGAGATAAATATCCGACATTTCTTACTGCAAGAGAATTGGCTGAAATATCACGTGACAAAAACTCATTTAAAATAGTCAAGAATACAAAATATCTGTTCATTGATGATTTGGGAGCAGAGCCAGTGGAGATTTCCAATTATGGCAATTTCGTCTATCCTTATATAGACGTGCTTGAATACCGCTACGACCGGTTGTTACCTACGTTCATTTCATCTAACTTCAATGCAAGTGATTTATGTAATAAGTATGAAAGTGAACGTGTAAAAGATAGAATGAAGGAAATGTTTCAAATAATAAGTTTCAAGGAGGAAAGTTTCAGATGAATACTGACAATAGAAATGTACCACTTATAAATGACTTAGAGGAAGAAAAATACGTCATTGGCTGTTTGTTAGTAGACCAAACAGCTTATACTATAGCAAGTCAGCATCTGGATGAGAAATGCTTTTACAACGATGAATGCAAGAGCATTTGGCTTGCAATAGATACAATGGGTAAGAATGGAACTCCTATAGACTTGATTACCGTAACGGCAGAATTAGCGAAAGGAAAGTCCCACATATCGGCTGTTGACCTCGTAAAAATTACAGCAAAAGTTGCCACAACTGTAGGCATGGAGTACCACATATTGCGTCTTGTTGATCTAAGTCGCCGCCGTCAAATGTGGCTTATAGGGCAAAAATTGTCAAGCGTGGGATTATCTGAAACTATTTCCACGTCTGATGCGCATCAACAAGCTATTGACGGCATAAATGGAGTTTTTGAGAAAGCAGAAGGAGTTTATACACTTGAAGACTCAATAAGAAGCCTAAATAGTATTATAAGCTTAAACATGCAGCATGGAGGTGTAACAACTGGAACAAAAACAGGATTTGAACAGTTTGATGCAAAAGGAGGTCTTCAAAAATCAGACTTGATTATAGTAGCTGGTGAGACATCAATGGGAAAGTCAAGTCTTGCATTGACCATAACACGACACGCAATAGAAAATGACGCAAAAATTGCTTTCTATTCCATGGAAATGACAAAAGAACAATTGGCAGCGCGTATGATTTCTGCTAAAACTAGAATTCCAGCCAACACTATTCTATATTCTGGCAGTATGTCTTCCGAGGAATTAAAACTTATAGATGAAGCTCGTGGTGCCCTTCCTGGTAACAACCTTTTCTTCGACGATAAAAGTACGTCTAATATTGATTCTATATTACTATCTATACGAATGATGAAACTCAAATCTAACATAGACGGAGCAGTCGTTGACTACTTGCAGATTCTAAATGTAAACTCAAAAAATACAAGTTTCAGCCGTGAACAAGCGATGGGTGATGCAGCACGCAGATTCAAGAATCTTGCAAAAGAACTTGGTATATGGATAATTGCGCTAAGTCAGCTGTCGCGAGACAGTAACAATCCTGAACCAAATCTTAACCGTCTACGTGATAGTGGACAGATAGGAGAGGCAGCCGATGTAGTAATGCTTATTTATCGTCCAGAGTATTATAACAGAAGCTACCCAGCACCATATGATAATAGAGAAGAATATCCTATAGAAGGTACAGCCATGGTAGATGTAGCGAAAGGACGAAATATTGGAACGTTCAAGTTTTTCCTTGGATTTGACAAAAAAACCACCAATTTCTATGTGTCAGATGTATTCTCAAATACATCACCATTAACAGATGAAAACGAACCCATAGAAGAAGATGCACCATTCTGAAAATCAATGAGTTACGAGCGTCGTATGTTTAGTATTTTTAACTAAAATATCTATTAGTATATTTGCATATATGTGGATATATTAGTACCTTTGCATATAGAAAGATGGGAGGTACATTTGATTAACCTGACCCT